>UMEI01011010.1_pt1 | contig 54140 bp, 39 predicted proteins | sample 1964711 | NCBI WGS metagenome assembly UMEI01 (sample SAMEA4836016, study PRJEB28245) | human gut metagenome | biome: gut microbiome; material: fecal sample | place: Denmark | collected 2008 | reverse complement strand
CGCAGGCTGGTTCAGAAGTGTCTGCACTTTTAGGTCGTATGCCTTCAGCTGTAGGTTATCAGCCTACATTGGCTTCGGAGATGGGTGCATTACAAGAACGTATTACTTCTACTAAGTATGGTTCTATTACTTCTGTTCAGGCGATTTATGTGCCGGCTGATGACTTGACCGACCCTGCTCCTGCAACGACATTTAGCTTCTTGGATGCGACGACTGTACTTAGTCGAAAGATTGCAGAGCTGGGTATTTATCCGGCTGTAGATCCGTTGGAATCTACCTCACGTATTCTTGATCCTCTGATTATTGGTGAAGACCATTATAATACAGCTCAGGCAGTAAAACAATTACTTCAGCATTATAATGAGTTGCAGGATATTATTGCGATTCTAGGAGTTGATGAATTGTCTGATGAAGATAAATTAGTTGTAGCTCGTGCTCGTAGAGCACAACGCTTTTTGTCACAACCATTCCATGTGGCAGAACAATTTACTGGTATACCGGGAGTTATGGTACCATTGGAAGAGACCATCCGTGGGTTCAAGATGATTTTGAGTGGAGAAATGGATGGTTACCCAGAACAGGCATTTATGAATGTCGGTACGATAGATGAAGCTATCGCCAAAGGAGAAAAGATGATGCAGCAAGCTAAGGAAAATAAATAATAAGAGCTATGAATCTAGAAATTATTTCTTCAGAAAAAGTTCTATTTAGAGGGGAAGCTAAAAGGGTTACGATGCCAGGAGCGTTAGGGTCTTTTACAGTTCTTGACGACCATGCTTCGTTAATGTCTACTCTGACAACAGGAGTTGTGGAATATGAAACTGAAGGAGAAGTAAAAACTATGCCTATTGAGGGAGGATTCGTAGATGTGAATAATAATCGTGTAGCAATATGCATTCAGTAGCTTGGATTATCAGGTAATGACCAAAAAGGAATGAGATGAAAAAGTTAATAATTTGTTGTATTGGGATACTCTTTTTTATTGTAGGTACGACATTTACCGCTGTTGCAAGTGAAGAGGAGAAGCCGTTTGATGCCAAGGAAGCAATTTTTGAACACTTACTTGACAATTACGGATGGGAAGTCCCTTTCTCTCATAGCACACGTATACCGTTACCGGTAATTATTCGAGACAATGAAGGAAGCTGGCATGTTTTCAGCTCTAAGAAGTTAGAACATGGAGGTAATTATAATGGTTTCTACATTGCTTCAGAAGGAGATAATAAGGGGAAAATAGAAAGTCTTGATGCTGATGGTAATAAATATCGTCCTTTGGATATCTCTATCACAAAGAATGTATTTGCTTTGTTAATAGCAGCATTGGTGGTTTGTATATGTATTTTTCCTTTAGCTCGGTTTTATAGGAGAAACAAATTTAAAGCTCCTCGTAAGGGATTGGGTGCTATCGAGTTTGTTATAGATATGGTCTATAGTGATGTGATACGCCCTATATTAGGTGTTGAAGCCCGGCGTTTTGCTCCTTATTTATTAACTTTGTTTTTCTTTATTCTGGCGATTAATATTTTGGGGATGATTGTAGTGTTCCCTGGAGGAGCGAATCTGTCAGGAAATATTTCGATAACTTTAGTTTTGGCATTATGTACTTTCCTTGTTGTTAACTTTATGGGTACGAAGCATTATTGGAAAGATTTATTTTGGCCGGAAGTCCCTATGTGGATGAAATGTCCGGTTCCGATTATGCCAGTTATTGAGGTTTTTGGGGCGATTACAAAGCCTGTGGCTCTTATGATTCGTCTTTTTGCAAATATGTTGGGAGGCCATCTTATAGTTTTGGTGCTTATTTCCCTTATATTTATTTTTGGAACAATGGGAGCAGCAGTTTTGGCAGGAACAACCGTCTTATCAGTGTTGTTTTCTGTGTTTATGAATCTGTTGCATTTTCTGATATGTTTTATTCAGGCTTATGTATTTACAATGCTTTCAGCGCTCTTTATAAGTTTGGCAAGAGTGAAGGGAGAAAAAGAGATAAAAGAATAAAATTGATGTGTAACTTAAAAAAACAAACACTATGTTAGGAATGATTTTATTACAGGCAGCAGCCGGTGCAGGTTTGGCAAAAATCGGGGCATGTATAGGTGCAGGTATCGTAGCAATTGGTGCAGGTATAGGTATCGGTAAAATCGGATCTTCAGCGATGGAGTCAATTGCTCGTCAACCAGAGTCTACTAATGACATCAGAACCAATATGATTGTGATTGCAGCTCTTGTGGAAGGTGTAGCGTTGTTTGCTATAATTGTTTGTCTGTTGGCTATTTTCTTATAATAAGCAACCATGGAACTGTTTAAGCCTGAATTTGGGTTGGTTTTTTGGATGTTTTTTGTCTTTGTGGTATTATTTGCCATACTGGCTAAATATGCATGGCCTTTTATTATCCGTAATATTGATGAACGTGCGGAATTTATAGATAAAGGGGTTGCTTATTCTCAGGAGGCAAAAATGCAACTGGATCATGCAACTGAAAATGCCCAAGCCCTTTTGGCTGATGCGCATAAACAGCAAATGGAAATTCTTAGGGAAGCTGCTCAGATGAAATCTCAAATTGTTGAAGAAGCTAAGAAGGCAGCCTCAGAAGAAGCTAAAAAAGTAATGGATGCCGCAGCCGTGTCGATAGAGCAGGCTCGGAAAGAGTCTGAGCAGCAATTCCGTAATGAAGTTAGTGCTTTTGCATTACAAATTGCGGAAAAGCTGATGCGTAAAGAGTTGTCGAATGACAAAACTCAGCTTGAGATGATCGACAAACTATTGAATGATATAGAGACTAAAAACTAAAATGACATGAACGAAGGATTAGTTTCACGCAGATATGCTAAGGCTTTGCTTAAATATGCACAAGACCAGCATTCTGCCGATCAGATTTATGAAAAGATGAAAGTCCTTGAAGTGAATTTTCTGTCTCATCCAGAATTGGAAAAATCGCTTCAGAATCCTGTGCTTTCTGCTCGGGATAAAGAGGCTCTTCTCTCAGCTGCCGTCGGTGATGCTGCAGGAGAAGAGTTCCTTCGCTTCATTCGTTTAGTAATCAAAAACCGACGCGAATCTTTTATGCGCTCTATCGGACTGATGTATCAGAAGTTATATCGGGAATTGAATAATATATCTTTGGCTCAGATAATTACTGCCATTCCAGTGGCAGGTGAAATTCTGGATAAGATAAAACAATTAGTATCTCAGAAAGCCGATCAAACAGTAGAGTTTACCTATCGGGTGGACCCTTCTATTATTGGAGGCTTTGTACTTAAAATCGATTCGATGCAACTCGATGCTTCAGTAAATAAAGAGTTAAAATTATTGCGTTTAAAATTACTGAACAGCAAGAAAAGATTATGATAAAACCTAACGAAATATCTGATATATTAAAACAACAGCTTGAGGAAGTAGACACTAAAGTCAATTTCGAAGAAGTGGGTACCGTGTTAGGGGTCGGTGACGGTGTTGCACACGTCTTTGGTCTCGATAATGTACAAGCCAGTGAGCTTCTCGAATTTGAAAATGGTGTGAGAGGTGTTGCAATGAACCTTGAGGAGAGTAATGTTGGAGTTATTTTATTGAGCTCTTCAGATAAGGTGAAAGAGAATATGAGTGTACGCCGTACCGGAACTATTGCGTCTATACCTGTGGGGGAAGGACTTATTGGTCGTGTTATTAATACGTTGGGGGATCCTATCGATGGAGCCGGACCATTAGGAGGAAATATGATTCCTTTACCGCTCGATCGTAAAGCTCCTGGTGTAATTTTTCGTCAGCCGGTAAATCAACCTTTACAGACTGGTATCAAGGCTGTAGATTCTATGGTGCCTATAGGGCGGGGACAACGGGAGTTGATTATTGGTGACCGTCAGATAGGTAAGACGTCTATAGCAATTGATACAATTATCAATCAGCGTAAGAATTTTTTGGCAGGTGACCCTGTATATTGTATATATGTAGCAATTGGCCAGAAAGCTTCATCGGTGGCTACTTTAGTAAATACTTTGCGTGAACATGGAGCTTTGGATTACACTATTGTTTTAGCTGCTAATGCTTCAGATTCGGCAGCGATGCGTTATTATGCTCCGTTTGCAGGTGCTGCTATTGGCGAGTATTTTCGGGATAGTGGTCGCCATGCATTGGTGGTATATGATGATTTGTCAAAACAGGCTGTAGCTTATCGTGAAATTTCCTTAATTTTACGTCGTCCATCAGGTCGTGAAGCATATCCGGGTGATATTTTCTATTTGCATTCCCGTTTATTGGAGCGTGCAGCAAAAATTATAGATAATGATGAAGTTGCCTCTACAATGAATGACCTCCCTGACGAATTGAAGCCTATGGTTAAAGGTGGAGGTTCATTGACTGCTTTACCTATTATTGAGACTCAGGCAGGGGATGTTTCGGCATATATTCCAACCAATGTAATATCAATTACTGATGGTCAGATATTTCTTGAAACAGGATTATTCAATGAGGGTACACGTCCGGCAATTAATGTGGGTATTTCTGTGTCTCGTGTGGGAGGTAATGCTCAATTAAAAGCAATGAAAAAGATTGCTGGTACATTGAAAATTGATCAGGCCCAATATCGAGAGTTAGAGTCATTTACTAAGTTTGGTGGTGACTTGGATCCCGTGACTGCAATGGTGATTGACAAAGGTCGTAAAAATGCTAAAGTTTTGGTACAGCCTCAATATTCACCTATGGCAGTTGAGGATGAGATGGCAATTATTTATTGTGGGACAAAGGGATTGTTACAACAAGTACCTTTGGATAAAGTTGCTGAGTTTGAGAAATTATTTTTACAAATGCTAAAATCCAAATATCAGAAAGAAGTCTTGGATGAATTAAAGGCCGGTCATCTTGATGATAAAGTAGAAGCTCTATTAAAAGAAGTAGCAGCAGATGTAGCAAACAGATTTAAGGCTTAATGAATTATGGCATCAATGCGCGAATTGAAGGGAAGAATCGGATCTGTTAACTCTTCCCAAAAGATTACCGGTGCGATGAAAATGATTTCATCAGCTAAGTTGCGGAAAGTCCAATCGGCTTTAGAGCATCTTATGCCTTTCCGCAACCAGTTGCAGAACACCATAAATAATTTGCTGGGGGCCGATAGTGAATATCAATCGCCATTGACCGAGCAACGCCCGGTTCACCGTGTTGCATTTGTCGTATTCGGGTCGGATGAAGGTTTATGTGGAGCTTTTAATGTATCGTTGTTCAAGTTTTTATTAGAAGCAATAAACCGTACAAATAATGAGTTGGGAACTAAAACTGAGTATATTGTTTATCCTGTAGGTAAGAAAATACTATCATCGGTTTCCAAGATGAAGGATGTTGAGATTGCTGATGTTTCTTATCTCAATTCAAAGAGTGGAGCAGATGCAGTGAAGCGTCTGACCGATGAGCTGACCAATCGTTTTTTGTCTCATGAAATCGACAGGGTAGAGTTGTTATATTTTCATTTTAAAAGCATTGGTTCTCAAGCATTGGATTCGAGAATATTATTACCTGTAAGTGTTGCCGATTTGGCGGGTGGAGAACTTCTCTCTCATGCAAAACCATATATTTATGAGCCTGATAGTGAAACAATTTTTCGAACGGTGATTCCTCTTTATGTAAGGTCCAATTTGCATGAAACTTGGTTGGAAAGTCGGACTTCAGAGCAGGCTGCACGTATAATGGCAATGCAGATGGCAAATGATAACGCAAAAAAGTTGCTTGACAGCTTACAATTAGAATATAATAAATTAAGACAGCAAAACATTACAGCTGAGCTGCTTGATATATTGGGCGGATCGGTCCAGTAAAAAGAATCTTCATGATAAAAGAGGGCTTCCGGAGCCGGAAGCTCTTTGTCATGAATTTGAAAGTAGAAAATAATTTAATATTCATCATAAATATAGATAGTATCAAATAACAATTTATGGAAAGTTTTAAAAATTACTTTGTCTCTTTCTGGAAAGGCTTGTGGAGCCTGTTGGTGGGCATGAAAGTGACAGGGACTGAATTTGTCACAAAAAAAGTGACAGAACAGTATCCCGAAAATCGGGCGACGTTAAAAGTTGCCGACCGGTTCCGGGGCGAACTCAAACTGGTATATGAAAATGGCGAACATAAATGTGTAGCTTGTGGAATTTGCCAGATGAATTGTCCTAACGGTACCATCCAAGTGATTGCCAACAAGGTGACTACAGAAGACGGTAAAACAAAACGTGTGTTGGATAAGTATATGTATGACTTAGGTAGTTGTACTTTTTGTCAACTTTGTGTGGTAACGTGTCCGCATGATGCTTTGGAGTTCGATAATGCATTCGAACATGCCGTGTTTACTCGGGAGAAATTAGTGAAACAACTCAATCATGCTACAGATAAATCTGTAGAAAATAAATAGTATTATGGAACAAGTAGCTAATCAAGTAATCTTTTATTTACTTTCGGCGGCAATAATTATATTTTCCGTACTAACGGTAACGACGCGTCGTATTTTGCGGGCCGCCACATTCCTCCTTTTTGTTTTATTTGCAACAGCCGGGTTATATTTCCAACTTGATTATCATTTTCTGGGTGCTGTTCAGTTAGCTGTATATGCAGGAGGTATCGTCGTATTATTTGTATTCTCTATATTATTAACAAGTGGTCCGGGCGAAAAATCTGAACGCCTTACCAATAAGAAAAGAGCATGGGGGCTTATAGCTTCAATTTCTGGAGCGGCTTTATGTCTATATGCCTTACTTACACATGTATTTCCGGTATCACAGTTTCAAAACGGTGGAGCTCTTGATATGAAGCAAGTAGGGCATACGCTTATGGGAATGGAAAAATATCAATATATTCTTCCTTTTGAGGCGCTTAGTGTGTTGTTATTGGCTTGTATAATCGGTGGCATCATGATTGCCCGTAAAAGATAAAAAGTATGGAAATACCTATGATTTATTATTTGGTAGTAAGTGCCATTATGTTTTTTGCCGGAGTATATGGATTTGTGACTCGTCGTAATCTGCTGGCAGTACTTATTTCTTTGGAATTGATGCTGAATGCTGTAGATATTAATTTTGTGGTGTTCAATCGTTATCTTTTCCCGGGTCAGCTTGAAGGGTTTATGTTTACGTTATTCGCTATCGGTATAGCAGCTGCAGAAACTGCTGTCGCTATTGCGATTATTATAAATATTTACCGGAGCATACACAATGTGCAGGCAAAGAACCTCGACGATATGAAATATTGATTATTGCTTTAAACAACAAACTATGGAATATTCTTTGATTATACTCTTATTGCCGATGGTCATGTTTCTTGTACTTGGCTTGTTCGGACATAAAATGTCGCACCGTGTAGCTGGTCTTTTAGGGACTACAGGGTTGGCCGTTATTACGGCATTGGCTTATACGGTAGCTGTACAATATTTTTCGATGCCGCGAATTGATGGTAAATTTACAACGTTAATTCCAGTGAATTTTGAGTGGTTGCGATTTACTGATGCATTACATATTGATCTCGGCATCCTTTTAGACCCGATTTCAGTGATGATGCTTGTTGTCATTACGACAGTATCTCTTATGGTTCATATTTATAGTATGGGCTACATGCATGGAGAAGTAGGTTTTCAACGTTATTTTGCATTTTTGTCGCTATTTAGTTTTTCAATGTTAGGATTGGTTGTCGCTACCAATATTTTCCAGATGTATATTTTTTGGGAGCTGGTGGGTGCATCATCCTATTTGCTTATCGGGTTCTATTATACAAAGCCTTCAGCTGTGTCAGCTTCGAAAAAGGCATTTATTGTGACTCGTTTTGCCGATTTAGGATTCTTGATAGGAATTCTTATTTTGTCTTATTTTGCACAAACTTTCGATTTCAATACGCTTACCACGGGAAATGCTTTGAGTTCAATGGCTGGTAAGACGTTTATGGGGTTGTCTGTTGGGGTTTGGGCTATGTCTCTTATATTTATGGGAGGTGCTGGGAAATCTGCTATGTTCCCATTACATATTTGGTTGCCTGATGCAATGGAAGGGCCTACTCCAGTATCGGCTCTTATACATGCTGCTACTATGGTGGTCGCAGGTGTTTATTTGGTGGCTCGATTGTTCCCAGTATATTGCCAAGTACCGGAAGTCTTGGATTTAATAACTTATGTGGGAGCGTTTACTGCATTGTATGCAGCTGTAGTTGCTTGTGTACAAACTGATATTAAAAGAGTGTTGGCTTTTTCTACGATTTCTCAGATTGCATTTATGATGGTAGCGTTAGGTGTCGCAAGTGCTGACCACGGGTTAGGATATATGGCTTCAATGTTCCATCTATTTACACATGCAATGTTCAAAGCTCTATTATTCTTGGGTGCTGGAGCTATTATCCATGCAGTGCATTCGAATGAAATGTCTCATATGGGTGGACTTCGTAAATATATGCCTGTGACACATATAACATTCTTGATCGCTTGTTTGGCTATTGCAGGTATACCTCCGTTTTCAGGTTTTTTTAGTAAAGATGAAATTCTTGCTGCAACATTCCAGAAAAGTGCATTTTGGGGTATTTGGATGACGGTAGTTGCTGGCCTCACTGCATTTTATATGTTTAGGCTGTATTATAATATATTTTGGGGGAAAGAAGCTAATCATGAGCATACACCTCATGAAGCTCCGAAGTCAATGTATTTCCCTCTGATTTTTTTGGCTTTAGTAACTTGTTTGGCAGGATTTATTCCTTTTGGGGAGTTCGTAACAAGCGATGGGCTACCATACCATATACATATTGAGATGTCTGTTGCTGTTACTAGTGTCATTGTTGCCCTTATTGGTATAGCGATTGCAACATGGTTGTATAAGGATCCGAACGATAAGCCTGATCGTATGGCTACTGCCATGAGTGGTTTGTATAAATGGGCTTATCATCGTTTTTATATTGATGAAGTATACCAGTTTATTACTCATAAGATTATTTTTAACGGCATTTGTACGCCAATTGCATGGTTTGACCGCCACGTGGTTGACGGAACAATGAATATGTTTGCATGGTTGACTCAGACTGTTTCTTACAAGATTCGAGGTTTACAGTCAGGACAATTGCAGTCTTATGCATGGATATTCTTAATGGGAGCTTTGGTAATTGCATTACTGGTAATTTGCTTATAAATACAATTGGTTGCAAGATATTAAAATAAAGTAATTATGAATTTTTTATCATTATTTGTGCTTATACCCCTGTTGATGATGGTCGGATTGGCTTTGTCAAAAGGGATGAAACAGATACGGTGGGTAGCTGTTGTAGGCTCCTCCATTCAGTTATTACTGGCAATAAGCTTGGTTTTTCTTTATTTGCAGGAACGAGCTTCTGGTAATACTGCAGAGATGTTATTTACTGCAAGTTCTATGTGGTATGCTCCACTAAATATTCATTATGCTGTGGGAGTGGATGGAGTATCCGTTGCAATGCTTTTGTTGTCGGCAATAATTGTTTTTGCAGGGGTTTTTGCCTCGTGGAAAATATCCCCGTTGCCTAAAGAATTTTTCCTTTGGTTGATTCTTTTGTCAATTGGAGTATTTGGATTCTTTATTTCTATCGACCTTTTTACCATGTTTATGTTCTATGAGGTCGCTCTTATCCCGATGTATTTGTTGATTGGAGTTTGGGGGAGTGGAAATAAAAATTATTCGGCGATGAAATTGACATTAATGTTGATGGGTGGTTCAGCTTTCCTATTAGTCGGAATTTTAGGAATCTATTTCCATTCTTCAGCTGATGGACATTTTACAATGAATATTCTTGAAATAGCAAAGAACCATGCTATTCCGATGAGTGCTCAATATCTGTTTTTCCCTCTTACTTTTGTCGGATTTGGAGTTTTAGGAGCTATGTTCCCATTCCATACATGGTCTCCTGATGGTCATGCATCGGCTCCGACCGCAGTGTCTATGCTACATGCTGGAGTGTTAATGAAACTTGGAGGGTATGGATGCTTTCGAGTAGCTATCTATTTGATGCCAGAAGCTGCGAATGAATTGGCTTGGATTTTCCTTATTTTGACCGGTATTAGCGTCGTTTATGGGGCATTCAGTGCTTGTGTACAGAAAGACTTAAAATACATTAATGCTTATTCATCTGTAAGTCACTGTGGTTTAGTTTTATTTGCTATATTGATGCTAAATACTACGGCAATGACGGGAGCGGTTTTGCAAATGTTGTCACACGGTTTAATGACAGCTTTGTTCTTTGCCCTTATTGGTATGATATACGGCCGTACGCATACTCGTGATATTCGTGAGATGGGAGGATTGATGAAAATTATGCCGTTTTTGTCTGTATGTTATGTGATTGCTGGTTTTGCTTCATTAGGGCTTCCGGGATTAAGTGGATTTATTGCCGAAATGACAGTATTTGTTGGCTCATTCCAGCATACAGATACTTTCCATCGCGTATTTACGATTGTAGCTTGTACTTCGATTGTAATTACAGCGGTATATATACTACGAGTAGTAGGAAAGTTGCTGTATGGACCTGTACAGAACGAAGCACATCGTCAGTTGACAGATGCTTCTTGGTTTGAACGTCTTTCAGCAATAACACTGATTGCTGCAGTTGCAGGATTGGGGATGATGCCGTCGTGGGTATCCGATATGATTAGCCAAAGTATAAACACGATTATTGAACGCTTATAATATATAGAGTATGGATTATTCAAATTTCTTATTGATGCGCGGGGAGCTGTCGTTGATAGCGGTTATTGTGCTGCTGTTTTTTTACGATACATTCGGCTCAAAGAAAAGCCAAAAACTTTTTTCCGTGACAGCTTGTGTCTTATTGGCTGCGCAGACTATTTTTAATATAATACCTTCCGTGTCAGATTCATCTTTTGCTGGAATGTATCAGATATCTCCTATTATTTCGATTGTAAAAACCATACTCAATATAGGTACATTATTGGTATTTATCCAATCGATTGCGTGGACCAAGCTGGAACATGTCGTTGTGCGTAGAGGTGAATTTTATATATTGACCCTGATGACACTATTAGGAATGTACTTGATGATTTCGTCAGGGAATTTCCTTTTATTCTTTGTTGGGCTTGAGACAGCTTCTCTTCCTATTGCTACATTGGTCGCAATGGAAAAGTTCCGTCATGACTCTTATGAGGCTGCAGCAAAATATGTATTTATAGCTGTGTTCTCTTCAGCTCTTATGTTATTGGGACTTTCTTATGTTTATGGGGTTACTGGAACATTATATTTTGAAGATATTGCAGCTCGGATAGGAGATACTCCATTGGCAATGGTAGGATTGGTATTCTTTTTGGCTGGTATGGGATTCAAAATTTCTTTGGTTCCATTTCATCTTTGGACAGCAGATGTATATGAAGGTGCACCGACACAGGTTACATCCTATTTGTCAGTCATATCAAAAGGTGCGGCAGTATTTGCTTTAGCATTGGTTTTGTTTAAGGTATTTCCTGCAGTAGAGTCTGTGTGGCAACCTATTTTATATGGTCTGATAATAGCGACTATTACGATTGGTAACCTATTTGCTATTCGTCAGAAAAATCTAAAACGTTTTTTAGCTTTTTCTTCTATCTCTCAGGCCGGTTATATCATGTTAGGTATCATTGCTGGTAGTGCAGCTGGTATGGGATCTTTGGTATATTATGTATTGGTATATATATTTTCTAATTTGGCGGCTTTCGGAGTTATTTCTGCAATAGAAAATAAAACAGATAGAGTATCTATGGACGATTATAATGGGCTTTATCGGACTAATCCGAAATTGAGTTTGGCTATGATGTTAGCAATGTTTTCTTTAGCGGGTATTCCTCCTTTTGCCGGATTTTTTAGTAAATTCTTTATTTTTGCTGCTGCTGCTGAACAAGGATTTTATATTTTAGTATTGATAGCCCTCATTAATACAATCATTTCGTTGTATTATTATTTGTTAGTTGTTAAGGCGATGTTTATACATCAAGATGATTGTGTAATTCCTTCTTTTCAGTCTTCCGGAGCTTTGAGATTGAGTATCTCAGTTTGTGTATTAGGTATTGTACTGTTAGGAATTATTAGTGTTATCTATACCCAGATATATCAGGTAAGTTTTGGCGTTTTTGGTTTATAATTAGATGATTTTGAGAGAATTTTTTAAATAAATATTTTTTGTTGACGACGTGTCGGATATCCGGTACGTCGTCAATTTTTTTTGAAAGAACAGTCATGGATGTTTTAGAGAATCTTACAAAAGAACAATTGATAGATTACATACGTATAATGGCTAAAAATATGTCAGCATTGGATGGGGTATGGTTTCAGTCATTGGAAAAAAAGAAGGGAATGGATGATGCTATGTGGCATGACTGTGATGTTTGGCAACGATTTACACAGGCAGAGGCTCGTCGAATAAAAAAATTTTTGAAATTGCCGGAATATCCAGGATTACAGGGTTTATCTCAAGCATTGAACTTTCATTTTAATTCATTACTGAATCATACAGAGACGATAATAAATGGAAATAAATTGATATACCGTATTGTTGATTGTCATGTACAAAATGCGCGTTCGAGAAAAGGTATGTTGTATCATCCCTGTTTAGCTGCAAGTTTTATGGAGTATAAATATTTTGCATCTACTATTGATTCTCGTATAAATTGTGAAGTTATAAGCTGTTTCCCAGAAGTGAAAGATCCTACTTGTGCTTGTGCTTGGGAATTTATATTGAAAGAAGATGTATGAATCTCTTCGTTTATTGGGATAATAAACTAATATGAGATAGGCTTTTAGTAGATGTATAGTTCGAGAGATGATTTGCTGAAGAGTATAAAATCTTATTTTTTCAATATAGCCTTTCTCTGTTTTATTTAATAAAATTATATACAGTATGATTAAAAAAACTATATTTTGTCTATAAGTTATTGAAAATAAGATATATAAAAATAAAACATTCATTTGAAGTACAAAGTGGAATATTTGCATATTAACATAATTTGTTTTTAATCGGATGTTTTATTAACATTTATGTCTGTATTTTATCTCTATATTTGTCATGTAAATGAGAATAGAAATTTAAAATGGGAATATATATAATATTTATTGTATTTGCTTTGATCAGTTTTGCCGTACAGAAAATGTTACAGGCAAAGTTTGATAACTATTCTAAAGTTCCTATTCCGAATGGTCTTACGGGAAAAGATATTGCCGAAAAGATGTTGCGAGATAATGGAATAAATGATGTAAAAGTGATTTCGGTAGAAGGACGCCTTACCGATCATTATAATCCGGAAACTCATACTGTAAATTTGAGTCAGGATGTATATTATAGCAATAGTATAGCAGCTGCAGCAGTTGCTGCCCATGAATGTGGACATGCTGTTCAGCACGCACGGGCATATTCTTTTTTGACAATGCGCTCCAAATTAGTACCTGTTGTGAGTTTTGCATCACAATGGATGCAATGGGTATTATTAGCTGGGATACTGACATTACAAGTATTCCCCCAATTGATGTTATTTGGTATTATATTATTTGCATTGACTACCTTATTTAGTTTTGTAACGCTTCCAGTAGAAATAAATGCTAGCCAGAGGGCTTTAGCATGGCTTGAGAGTGCAGGTATAACAAATATGAATACCCATGATAAAGCAAAAGATGCTTTAAGGTGGGCTGCTTATACTTATGTGGTAGCAGCATTGAGTTCATTGGCGACTTTGGTGTATTACATTCTCATATTTTTGGGAGGAAGAAGAGATGACTGACTAGCTTTTTATATATTTTCTTTGAATAAAACGAATCAGGCTGCTTGTGTAAGCAGCCTTTTTTGTATTATAGAAGAAAAGACTTATGACTGTGTTGTAATAAAGAATGTAATAGTTACTATGTGAGTAGTACAAAGGAGTGGAAAATTGATATGATTTCAGAAAAAGTATTCAGTATAGCATTTGACATATAGTATTTTCTTTTTTCAATCATCAATTTATTAAAAATATGAGGCTGCCTAACAATGAAAAAGTTAGATAATTTCGTTTTTGTTGTTAGGCAGCCTCATATTATCTTTTATAAAATTTGATTTAGACTTTAGTTGTCGTTTTTGAAGAAACCGTAGCTTTTGTATTTTTATTGGCTGTGACTTTTGCTTTAGATTTCGAAGTTTCGACCTTGGTTTTAGCCTGTTGTTTCTCAAGCTTTGCAGATTTTAGCTCTTTTTGTAAGATTTCTATCTCCGAAGCCTGGTTTTTAATCGTTGTAATTAAAGCATTTAATTCTTCGTTTTCTATTTCTGCTGGATATTGGGCTTCTACTCTGACAATAAAATCACTCAATACATTCATGTAATTGGTGAATGCTTCGTAGGGAGTTTCGTATGGGCTATAGTGACTATGTACAGCTCCATCATTGAAGTGTTTAGTACACATATAATAAAAGTGGTCACTGGTTTGTAAATAGTTCCAGTCTTGTTTTAGTCGGCGATCGTCACATAATCGAACACGTTCTGCAACTGAATAAAGTTTTTCGAAAGCTTCGTTTTGAAGAACATTTCCCAGCCAGGCACTCGTATCTCTTTCTTCATCGGCCCAAGAAATCGGATATGGCATAGATAAAGAGTCTACGGGTTTTACTTTTGATATAATCTCTGTTGGAGTTGCAAAGCCGATTCCTTTTTCTTCGGCAAAACGAGGGAGGGCTTTCATAAACTCGAATATACCTGTTTCACGAGGCTGTAGTTCTCCTAATGTTTCATAATTCATGAAGAGATTTACAATCTGTTCAGATTCAGGGGTGTTAGCAATCCATCCAATAAATTTGTCTGCTGTAAGAGGGTATTCACTCCATTCATAGTTAGAAAAACGAAAGGATATGTCGTCACTTACTTTATAGTTTTTCAATAATAGTTTTAGTTTGGGAGCTGCAGCTGAATTGTATAGGTAATTGGGACTTTTCCACCCGAGAATATGTTTTGCACCTTCAGTGATACAACCTTTAAATCCCATATCTGCTATTTGACAAGCTATATCGTCAGAGTAGATTAGCTCAGTATTGCGAAAGACTTTGGGGCGTTGTCCAAACAAAGCTTCTATCTTGTCATCATGCATTTTTACTTGATTAGCAAATTCTATAGGATCCTTTAGTGAAGCCAATGAGTGGGCATATGTTTCAGATAGAAATTCGACGCAACCAGTTTTGGCCAATTCTTTCATGCTATCAATAAATTCTGGAACATAAATTTCTAGTTGTTCAAGTGCTATTCCTGAAATAGAAAATGCTACCTTAAATTTGCCATTTGAGTTTTTAATCATCTCTAGCAAAGTATAGTTGGCTGGTATATAAGATCGTTGTGCAATACGGTGCATGATTTCTTCATTGTTGAAATCATCATAATAATAATGGTCGTTACCGATGTCGAAAAAGCGATAACGTTTCAGGCGGAATGGCTGATGGATTTGAAAATAAAAACAGATAGTTTTCATATATTTATAGCATTTAATTCATTAATAAAAGAGTTATTTTTTTTGTATCACTTTGTGATAGATGTCGATGACTTTTTGTCCGGCATATTTCCATTTGATTTCGTCAACTTCGAGTTTCCCTTGGACTTTAAGCTGTTGATACATTGCAGGATAAGTTATGATAGAATATATAGCATCGGCCATAGCATCAATATCCCAATAATCAGTTTTGATGACATTTGTTAAGATTTCGGCGCATCCTGATTGCTTAGAAATAATAGATGGTACACCCACTTGCATAGCCTCTAGAGGTGAAATTCCAAAAGGCTCTGAAACCGATGGCATGATATACACATCACTGGCTTTCAACATTTCGTATACTTGTTTCCCTTTTAAAAAGCCTGTAAAATGGAATCTATCTGAGATATTTCTTTGTGCTGCTAAACGTATCATTTTATTCATCATATCACCGCTTCCTGCCATGACGAAACGTACATTATTACTCTTTTTTAGAACTCGAGCAGCAGCTTCGACAAAATATTCTGGGCCTTTTTGCATTGTAATACGGCCCAAAAATGTCACAACCTTTTCTTTAGTATTTTTAGGTACTTGTATGGCCATAATGTCTTCGCTCAATGGTTCGACGGCATTATGTACAGTTGTAACTTTGGCTGGGTCAATGTGATATTTTTCTATAACTGTTTGCCTTGTTAAATTGCTTACAGTAATGATATGGTCAGCTTGATCCATCCCATCTTTTTCAATTCCGTAGACCGTCGGATTTACATTCCCGCGACTTCGGTCGAAATCAGTTGCATGCACATGTATAACTAATGGTTTGCCAGTTACCTGTTTTGCATGGATTCCGGCTGGATAAGTAAGCCAGTCATGGGAATGTATGATATCACAAGGATAAGTTCGAGCGATGACTCCGGCAACGATTGAGTAATTATTTATTTCTTCAAGCAAGTTATCGGGGTAACGTCCGGAAAATTCAATACATCCCAAATCATTAGTATGCATATAGCTAAAGTCTGCATATATATGGTCTCTCAAGCTGTAATATTCTTGAGGATTCATGCAGTAGCTGAGACGTTCACAAGCTGTCTCCCAAGGAATGTCGCGCCAAACAACCGGAGTATTACCAGCGCCTACGATATGTGCAAAACTTTTATCTTCGTCTCCCCATGGTTTAGGAATAACAAATGTAATTTCCATATCACCGCATTCGGCCATACCTTTAGTAAGGCCGTAACTTGCAGTGCCCAAACCTCCGAGGATATGTGGAGGAAATTCCCATCCAAACATCAGTGCTTTCATACAGCGTGGTTTTTATATGTGGTTGTACTTTTTCAATAAATTAAGAACTCTCAATATTTCACCGACATTCGCCGCGAAACTTATGGCGCCACGCCCTGTGAAAGGCGGATTACCGTCGAATAATTCAGATATACTACCAATACAGTTATTCGACATTTCTTCTTCAAATCCTATCAGCATTCTTTCTAAAAAAGAGACTCCACTAAATCCAAACACTTTCAGGTAGGCATCGGTGTAGGCTCCCATCAGCCATGGGCGTGAAGTTCCTTGATGATATGCGTTTTCTCTTTCTTCTTGTGAACCTACGTATGTAGGATTGTAACCATGACTTTTCGGGCTCAGAGTTCGAATGCCTTTGGGCGTCAATAACTCTCTGGTAACGACTTCAAGAGCGATTTTCCGCTCTTTTTTATCTAAAGGTGAATAATCGAGAGATAGGGCAAATAACATATTAGGACGTACGCTCCAATCTGCATAGTTCCCGTCTACATAATCATATAAATAACCGCAGTCATTTAAAAACATGTCTTTAAATGAAATAGCACATTTATCAGCCAATTCGTTCAATATATCTGCTTTGACATCGTGAGCTTCATCTGCATCGATAGATGCTGCAAATCGCAATGCGTTATACCATAGAGCGTTAAATTCAACTAAATATCCACTGCGTGGTATAATAGGGTGACCATAGCGAGCAGAATTCATCCAAGAGATAACTTTTTCTTTTCCGTTGCTGTATAGTAGACCATTTTCATGTAAAAACAGGTTTGGATGCTTGCCTTTTCGGATATACTCGATTATAGATTCAATGAATTTTCCATATTTGGCAGTACATGTGTTTAGAGATGTCTCTTTGGCATACTGCTGTAAAGCCCATATGCACCAAAGCAATGTATCTGGTGTATCTATTTCCTGTATTACGGCATCTGATTCTCCAGTTGCCATGAAATGTTTGAGAGCTTTTTCTGCCGTATTCATAATGGACTCAAACATATTCTGGTCTCCAATTGCCAATGTACATCCTGGGAGAGCGATGAAACTGTCTCGTGCTCTGACTTTGAACCAAGGATAACCTGCCAATAAATAATTGTCTTTGCCTCGTTTTAGATAAAATTGTTGTGCAGAGTTTTTTAGACAATTAAAGAAACTGGTACGGCAAGTACGCATTCCGATTTCTTTGTTATACATTGAGGCTAAAGAACGAGGCTTTATTTCTCCCACACCTGCTGAAAAGATGATGCTTTCTCCTTTTTTTATCGGCAATTCGAAATATCCGGGAACATAGAGATCTTCTTTGTATTCAAATCCACGTTCTTGATCTTTAATGTACTCTATACCTTTATTCCAATTAGGTTGATATGTAAAAGATACTTGTTTGTTGAATTGCATGTATAACCGAGGATATCCGGGGTATAAGCAACAACTGATGCCATTTTCTGCAATTTCGTAACTCTTATCAATTTGGTCGTTTTCTATACATAAAGAGTTGGCGTTGCGGAAAGCCAGAAAAGGTCTAAATTGTAAGGTCGTTTCTGAATGTGCGTCTACCAAAGTATACTTAATGAGTATTCTATTTTCATGAGAAATAAATACTTTTTCTTTGGTCAGAATCACACCTCCTACTCGATAGACTGTTTGTGGAACTGATTCGCAATTGAATTCGCGGATATACTTATGTCCGTTGGGACTGTAGCAATCACCTTGGTATTTGTGTAATCCCAAGTTGAAAGGTGCACCGTGTTGAATTACGGTTTCGTCTAATGAGGATAACAATACATGATTATCATTGTCCAACTCAGGAATCGGTATTACCAATAACCCGTGTTGCTTACGGGTATTGCAATCGACAATTGTTGTACAATGATAAGCTCCCGATTTGTTTGTACGTAACATCTCTTTTGGAAGAGATTGTTCCAGATTGATCATTAAACTTTTGTCAAACTTCAGATAGCTCATATTTATTAATTGATAAAATGTCGGTTAACAAAATAATGTATTAGATTTTACATTTCTTACCGACGAATATATGTATTGTAATTAAATAATCAAAATTTTTAGAGTGCTTATTTTAAGAAAATGAAACATTTTTCATATAAATTATTTTTACCGTTTTTTTTATTGTTTCTTTATAAAAAAATTAGTATATTTGAGAATCTATATGTTATAGAAAATGAAAATATTTTGGTGACATTTGTGGTTTCAGAACCTAAAAAAATGATTTTAGCCTTTGTCCCTCCTTTTCTCTATCTCTTTATACTTTGGATGTTTACTTTTTTGGAGTGGGGGATGGGATGGAATTTTTACCATTTAGGGATAAAACCTCGAAAAGCGGAAGGTCTCTTTGGTATTGTTACTCATATATTTATCCATTCAGATTTTTATCATTTATTGGCAAATACTATTCCCCTTTTGGTTTTGGGTTGGCTGCTATTTTATTTTTATTCTGATATAGCACCTAAAGTCTTTATATGGATATGGTTTTTGTCTGGGATTTTTATTTGGGTAGCTGGACGTCCAGGTTGGCATGTCGGAGCTAGCTCATTGATATATGGATTTATCTTCTTTCTTTTTTTGAGTGGGATAATTCGAAGGCATGCTCCGGTTATTGCAGTTTCTTTAGTGGTTATATTTTTATACGGAAGTATTATTTGGAATATGTTTCCTATTGCGGAGTTGGTTAATGTGGAGACATCATGGGAAGGACATTTAGGCGGAGCTTTATCCGGAGCTATTTTGGCTGTTGCTTACCGAAAGCATGGCCCGCAGAGAAAGAAATATATTGATGATGATGAAAAATGTGATGAAGATGGGCCGGAAAATGTAGATTCGGATTTGTGTTCAAATACAAATAAGCCATCATCTCCCGAATGGGAAAATAATAATGATTGAAGTTTGTGGTAAAGTGGAAATATAGAAAATTACTGTTTTTAAGAAAGAGTAGCCAATAATTTTGCCAGATTATCAATAAACATTCTTACAGAAATAGCGAGAAGAATGATACCAAAGAATTTTCTTAGTACATATACTCCGCTTTTACCTAATAATTTTTCAAGAATATGTACATTACGTATAACAATATATATGATAATAATATTTAGAACTAATGCAATAAGGATATTGGCCAAGCCGTAGAGTGCTCGTAATGATAATAATGTCGTAAAAGAGCCGGCTCCGGCGATAAGAGGAAATACTATAGGTACAAGCGTTGTACTTCCTGCAGGCCCGTCCATTTTAAAAATTTCCACACCGAAAATCATTTCAATAGCCATTACAAATATAACTAACGAACCAGCTATGGCAAAAGATGAAATATCTACGTGAAATAGTTGTAAAATCACATTACCCATGAATAGAAAAGCTATAAATGTTGCTAAAGAGTAAAAAGCCGCTTTTCCTGCATTTATATCGTTCCCTTTCTCTTTCAGACTAATGATTATTGGGACCAGTCCTGTAATATCAATGACAGCAAACAATACAATGAAAGCACTTGCAATTTCTTGAAAATTAAAGTTTAAGCTAGGCATAGGTCTATTGTTTTTTATTAATGGCTACAAAGTTAACGAAAAAAAAATAAATCAATAGTTTCTAAACAATTAAGATGATTTTATGTTTAGTTGAGTAAGGATATGATTATTATTTATAAATTTGGCTTACTAAAACGATGAATATAATGGATAGTATGTACGAAGTACTTATGCAGTTGCCCTTATTCCAAGGAGTAAGTAGAACTAGCATTTCGGGGATAATCGAAAAAACTAAATTTCACTTCCTCAAATATAAACCTGGAGAAGTAGTAGTTTCTAGAGGTGAAGAATGTACACATCTTAAATTCTTGATATCTGGGAGTGTACGTTCCGAGATGGTTAATAGAAATGGAAAAATCCGAGTATCAGAAGTCTTACATGCACCCAATGTGTTAGCTCCGAATCATATGTTTGGACGTAATACTTATTATCCTGCTGATATTTATGCAGTAGAAGATACAGGGATTATGCAGTTGGATAAACAAACATTTGTAAATATCTTACAATCTGAGTCGATTGTTTTAATTAATTTGTTAAATATAATATCTCGACGTTCACAAAAAAGTATCGAGACATTTCTATCTTTGTCTTCGGGTAGTGTGAAGGAGAAACTGGCATTTTGGGTACTTTGTTTTACTCAACGGAGGTCAACAGATATCAAAGTTATTTGTAAACAGAAGGATTTGTATTCTTTCTTTGGAGTGCAGCGTTCAGTTTTCGTCAGTGCCTTGAATGAACTGAAAGATGAGGGAATCATTGATTATACTACTCGTGAGATTATGATTCTGGATAGAGATAGGTTGAAGGCTTTGTTGAGTGAGGATACTGTAGACGAAGATGTAGAAGAGTAAATACACTAAATTAAATAAGGACAAAAAAGAGGCTGAAATTCTAAAATTTCAGCCTCTTTTTTGTCCTTATTTATTGCTTCGTTTGCGTTCAGTTTCATCTAAAATAATTTTACGTATACGCAAGTGATGAGGAGTCACTTCGACGTACTCATCTTCTTTGATATATTCTAGAGCCTCTTCTAGACTAAATACAATTGGTGGGATAATTTTAGCTTTGTCATCAGCCCCTGAAGCTCGCATATTGGTTAGTTTCTTTGATTTGGTAACATTTACAACAATATCACCTTCTTTTGCATTTTCTCCGACAACCTGACCGGCATATACTTCTTCTTGTGGGAAAATAAAGAATTTACCTCTGTCTTGTAATTTGTCTATAGCGTATGCATATGCAGTACCGGCTTCCATGGCAATAAGAGAACCGTTTGTCCGGCGTTCTATATCTCCTTTCCAAGGCTGGTACTCAAGAAAGCGATGGGCCATAATGGCCTCTCCAGCTGATGCTGTAAGAACATTATTTCTTAAACCGATGATTCCACGGGAAGGAATGGTAAATTCCATATGTATACGGTCATTCTGTGTTTCCATTGATTGTAGCTCTCCTTTTCGGCGAGTAACCATATCGATGATTTTACTGGCATATTCTTCGGGAAGATTAACTGTTAGTTGCTCTACAGGTTCACATTTTACACCATCTATTTCTCTGATGATTACTTGAGGTTGTCCTACTTGAAGCTCATACCCCTCACGTCGCATAGTTTCTATAAGAACGGATAAGTGTAGGACACCTCGTCCATATACTGTCCATACATCTGCGTTTTCTGCTTTTTCAACGCGTAATGCTAAGTTGCGGTCGAGTTCCTTAGTTAGGCGTTCTGCGATATGGCGGGAAGTGACAAATTTACCATCTTTTCCGAAGAAAGGAGAGTCGTTATTGGTAAAGGTCATTGACATCGTAGGTTCATCAATTGCTATACGGGGCAAAGGTTCTGGGTTTTGCAGGTCGGTGATTGTGTCTCCAATTTCAAATCCTTCAATTCCAACTAAAGCACATATATCACCAGAACTGGCTTTTTCAACTTTTGTTCGTCCTAAGCCTTCAAATAAGTGCAATTCTTTGATACGGCTTTTGGTGAAAGACCCGTCCTTTTTGCATAATGCTACATCCATGCCTTCTCGAAGTTCTCCTCGGTGAATACGGCCAATGGCAATACGTCCTACATAAGATGAGAAATCGAGAGAGGTAATTAGCATTTGAGGTGCCCCTTCAAGATATTTGGGTTCTGGGATATATTCAATAATAGCGTCTAATAAAGGAGTGATATTATTCGTTGGTTTTCTCCAATCTGTTGACATCCAGTTTTGTTTAGCAGAACCATAAATAGTAGGGAAATCGAGCTGTTCTTCTGTTGCGTCAAGGCTGAACATCAGATCGAATACCATTTCATTTACTTCATCAGGACGACAGTTGGGTTTGTCTACTTTATTGATAACGACTACAGGCTTTAATCCCATTTGTATAGCTTTTTGTAAAACAAACCGGGTTTGAGGCATAGGGCCTTCGAAAGCGTCAACTAGTAGCAGACAACCATCAGCCATATTGAGAACTCTTTCTACTTCTCCTCCGAAATCTGCATGCCCAGGAGTATCTATAATATTGATTTTATAGTCTTTATATCTGATTGAAACGTTTTTAGACAGGATTGTGATTCCTCGTTCACGTTCAAGATCATTATTGTCGAGAATTAACTCGCCGGAGTTCTGGTTCTCTCGAAATAACTGTCCGGCCAAAAGCATTTTGTCAACCAGTGTTGTTTTACCGTGATCGACATGAGCAATAATTGCAATATTCCTAATTTTCTGCATATAATTTATTTTGAGTCGCGCAAAGGTAGTATAATTTTTTTTAGAATGCGTTTAATAATCAGTAGTTTTAAAAGATTGAAATCATTATTTAATACATTTATCAAACAAAATTTCTTGTTTAGGAATAAAAATAGCAATAAAATATTGTTTTTCAAAAACAAATATATACCTTTGTGCCCTCAAAGAATTTATTAACAAAAAAATCAGCAGAAAATGTATTTAACTTCTGAGAAAAAACGAGAAATCTTTGAGAAATACGGAAAGTCCAATACTGATACTGGCTCACCTGAAGCACAGATAGCATTATTCTCATACCGTATCTCTCATTTGACTGAACATTTAAAGTCAAATCACAAAGATTATAGCACAGAAAGAGCTCTTAAAATGTTAGTAGGTAAACGTCGTCGTTTGCTTGACTATTTAATCAAAGTGGATATCAATAGATATCGTGCTATTATCAAGGAGCTTGGAATCAGAAAGTAAGAAATTGCTTTTTTAAGCGAAAAAGGACATCTTTCAAAGATGTCCTTTTTTATTGCTTTAAAATTTTTTATACTTATAAAAAGTGTTCATTTTTTTTTATAAAATATAATTAAAGAAGATATGCTGGTTCACGATGGAAAATTAGTGGAAATCGTATTTAGACTTCGGGCAAAGTTTTGTATTTTTGTAAAAATTTGCCGTTTTATGTTTTTATTTTTCTGCTATTATTGTAAAATGTAGAATAGAAGGTAGGCATAATATATAGTTTTCCAATAAGATAAATAATTTTATTGCACATGAATATATTGGACTTAAGTGAACAGGAGATAATTAGACGTAATAGTTTGCAGGAATTACGGAATCTCGGTATAGAGCCATATCCGGCCGCAGAGTATAAAGTGGATGCTTATACAGATGAAATAAAATCTTCGTTTAAAGATGATGCAGAACCTCGTCAAGTGTCTGTTGCTGGACGTATTATGAGTCGCCGTATTATGGGAAAAGCTTCGTTTATGGAGTTACAAGATTCCAAAGGTCGTATACAGGTTTATATTTCAAGAGATGATTTATGCCCGGAAGAGAATAAGGAAATGTATAATACTGTATTTAAGAAATTGCTTGATATTGGAGACTTTGTAGGTATAAGAGGATATGTGTTCCGTACACAAATGGGTGAAATTTCTGTTCATGCTCAAGAGCTGACTGTCTTATCTAAATCGCTACGGCCATTACCTATCGTAAAGATGAAAGATGGTGTAGCATATGATGCTTTTGAAGATCCAGAATTACGATATCGCCAAAGGTATGTCGATTTAGTAGTAAATGAAGGAATTAAAGATATATTTATCAAGCGAAACAAAGTGTACAACTCGATGCGTGAGTATTTTAACGCACAAGGGTATATGGAGGTAGAAACTCCTATTTTGCAATCGATTCCTGGTGGAGCTGCTGCTCGTCCGTTTATTACTCATCATAACGCTTTAGACATACCCTTGTATTTGCGTATAGCAGATGAGCTTTACTTAAAGCGTCTTATTGTGGGAGGCTTTGAGGGAGTCTATGAATTTTCAAAAAATTTCCGGAATGAAGGCATGGACCGTACACATAATCCAGAATTTACTTGTATGGAAATTTATGTTTCATATAAGGACTATAATTGGATGATGGATTTTACAGAGAAGATGCTTGAGAAGATTTGCTTAGATGTAAATGGTTCCACAGAAGTCAAAGTTGGTGATAATATTATTAGTTTTAAGACGCCTTTCAAGAGAGTAACGATGATTGATTCCATTAAGGAATTTACAGGAATTGATATTTCTGGTATGGATGAGGCTCAATTACGTGAAGTTTGTAAAAAAATAGGAGTTGAGGTAGATGATACTATGGGCAAGGGAAAACTGATTGATGAGATTTTTGGTGAGAAATGTGAGGGTAATTACATACAACCGACCTTTATTACCGATTATCCGATTGAGATGTCTCCTTTAACCAAAAAGCATAGAAATAATCCCGAACTGACTGAGCGTTTTGAATTGATGGTTAATGGTAAAGAACTCTGTAATGCTTACTCTGAGTTGAATGATCCGATAGACCAACGATTTCGCTTTGAGGAACAGCTTCGTTTGTCTGAGAAAGGAGATGATGAAGCTATGTTTATTGATAACGATTTTATTCGTGCTTTGGAATATGGTATGCCTCCGACTTCTGGGATGGGTATCGGTATGGACCGTTTAGTTATGTTGATGACAGGGCAAACCACAATACAAGAAGTTCTATTTTTTCCGCAAATGCGTCCGGAAAAGACAAAGAAGAAAGATCCTGAATCAAAGTATGTAGCTGTTGGGATACCTCAAGAATGGGTAGCACCTTTACAAAAAGCGGGCTATTTGACTGTTGATATGCTTGTGGAAGCTAATCCGAACAAATTGCATCAAGAAATTTGTGGCGTAAATAAAAAATATAAACTTGAGTTATCCAACCCGACTATTGATGAGGTAAGGGCTTGGGTCGAGAATGCAAAATAAAAAGCTTCAGAGACATGAGTTTTCCCGGAAGAGTCGCTATATTAGGTGGTGGAACGTGGGCCACGGCTATTGCAAAATTGGTATTGTATAATGCCGAATCGATAAATTGGTATATGCGTCGGCGCGACCGAATAGATGATTTTAAAAGATTAGGGCATAATCCGGTTTATTTGTCGAGTGTAAAATTCGATATAAGTCGTATAAATTTTACTACTAATTTAAATAAAGTAGTAAAAGAATCAGATACACTTATTTTAGTTACTCCATCTCCTTATTTAAAACAGCACCTGAAGAAGTTAAAAGAGCCGTTGGATAAGAAGTTTGTAGTATCAGCTATAAAGGGTATTGTCCCGGACGAAAATATGATTGTTACGGATTATTTGAAAAAGTTTTATAATATACCCGATAGCAATCTGGCTGTTATAGGGGGGCCGTGTCATGCTGAAGAAGTTGCATTGGAAAGACTTTCATATTTGACAATTGGATGTCCTGATACTCTAAAAGCAAGAAAGATAACAGAATTGTTGGGTAACCATTTTTTGAAAGCTAGTACATCAAAAGATGTTGAAGGAATAGAGTATGGGTCGGTTTTGAAAAACGTTTATGCAATTGCTGCGGGTATCTGTTATGGATTGAAGTACGGAGATAATTTTCAGGCTGTTTTGATATCGAATGCTATACAGGAATTGGATCGTTTTTTGAAAGCTGTACATCCCATGAGACGGAATATCTGTGAGTCGGCATATTTGGGTGACTTATTGGTGACTGCATATTCTCGTTTTAGCCGTAACCATACTTTTGGAACTATGATAGGAAAGGGATATTCAGTAAAGACAGCCCAGATAGAGATGGAAATGGTTGCAGAGGGGTATTATGGGACAAAATGTATCAAGGAAATAAATGAGCAGTATCATGTAGATATGCCGATTCTTGATACAGTATATAATATTTTGTATAATAAGATGTCATCATTTGCTGAAATAAAGCGGTTGACAGAAACATTTAGATAAAAGAGTTTAAAGGAGATATTGAATAACAATATCTCTTTTGTTTTTATAAAGAATAATATCTAATTTTGATATCGGTAAATAACCGAACAATAACAACTAAAAATAATCTTTGCATGGAGACGATTCAATTAAACATTGACAAAGCATTAAGTTCTGTTACTAAAGAGCAGGTTTTCGCTTATGAGAAAGAGGTAGCAGAAAGTATGGAAAAATTACATAAAGGTACTGGAAAAGGGAATGATTTTCTGGGATGGTTACATTTGCCGTCATCTATTACAGACGCTCATCTTTCAGAAATTGAGGCTGCAGCTAAGCAATTGAGAGAGCGGTGCGAGATTGTGGTTGTAATTGGCATTGGTGGAAGCTATTTGGGTGCTAAAGCTGTAATTGAAGCTCTTTCTGATACATTTGCTCAAATAAAAGGAAATGGAAACAATCCTCAAGTTCTTTTTGCTGGACAGAATATAGGAGAAGATTATTTATATGAGTTACAGCAAGTATTAGCTGGGAAGCAATTCGGATTGATAAATATCTCAAAATCAGGAACAACGACAGAGCCAGCTATTGCATTTCGTTTGTTGAAAAAGCAATTGGAAGCACAGGTAGGAAAAGAAGAAGCAAAACATCGTATTATTGCTGTGACTGATGCTGCTCGTGGTGCATTACGTAAACTAGCTGATATGGAAGGTTACAAAACCTTTGTTATCCCAGATAATGTTGGCGGACGTTTTTCTGTTTTGACTCCGGTAGGATTATTACCTATTGCTGTTGCTGGATTTGATATACGTTCATTGGTGTCTGGTGCAGCGTCGATGGAGCAGTTATGTGGAGCAGAGGTCCCTTTTGAAAAAAATCCGGCTGCTATATATGCTGCAACTCGAAATGCCCTTTATAAGATAGGCAAGAAAATTGAAATCTTAGTGAATTTCAATCCTAAACTTCATTTTTTTGCAGAATGGTGGAAACAACTTTATGGCGAAAGTGAGGGCAAAGATCATAAAGGTATTTTCCCGGCCTCAGTTGATTTTACTACCGATTTGCATTCGATGGGACAGTGGATACAAGATGGGGAACGTTCTATTTTTGAGACTGTTTTGTCGGTAAATAAAATGAAATATAATGTAACTATTCCGACTGATGAAGATAATTTGGACGGTCTGAATTTTTTGGCGGGAAAGAGAGTTGACCAAGTAAATAAAATGGCTGAATTAGGTACACAAATTGCGCATGTAGATGGAGGGGTTCCAAATCTAAGAATTGAGATGCCGGAAATTACTGAAAAGTATTTGGGGGAACTTATCTATTTCTTTGAAAAGGCATGTGGCATTAGTGGTTATTTGTTAGGTGTGAATCCGTTTGACCAACCAGGTGTGGAAGCCTATAAGAAAAATATGTTTGCTTTGCTTGAGAAACCGGGGTATGAGGAAGAGACAAAGGCTATTAAAGCTAAGCTCTGATAATAAATGAAATCCTTATAAAATCATGTGTCTTTTTGAATTTATCGGAAGGACACATGATTTTTTTTATATTTTTTGTTGTTAAAATATTCTTATATTCTATATAAAATCTTTTTATTGAAAGAGATAAGAAATTTAATTACTAGTATAAATGTATATTATGAAATATAAAAAAAATTATTTTAATATATAATTTAATAATGAAATATTTTATCAAATGTGTGGCTATTAATTTAAGTCAGCAAACTAATATATTTTTAATTATAAACATATGCAATAAATGAAGAGAGTTTTCGTTAATATTATATATTGAATTCTCTTTGTTATAAGAAGTAGGAGCTCAATTTATATTTTTACTGATTAATATCTTATGATGTAAATTAATAAGATTGTATTTATTTGATAATCATTTATTTTGATTAATAAAATATTTTATTAATCTTTTTGGGTCGATAAATAATTGTTATCTTTGCGCATAGTAGTACATCTGAAACAAATATAAATATGAATGGAAAATTATTGTCAGAACTCGAAAAAGGGTCGAAGAATGCTCAAATAAAAAAGCGTATTATTAATTATTATATAGAGAATGGAGATGCTACTATAGCAGACTTGTCAAAGGAATTGGATTTAAGTGTGCCTACGACAACTAAAATTATTGCTGAAATGACCGATGATGGTTTTGTCATAGATTATGGTAAGATGGAGACTAGTGGTGGTCGTAAGCCTTTTATATATGGTTTGAATCCAGCATCCGGTTATTTTGTTGGAGTGGATATTCGGCGAACTTTTCTGAATATTGGTTTGATAAACTTCAAAGGAGAGGTTATGGAGTTGAGAATGAATGTCCCGTATTTATTTGAAAATACTCCTGCCGCATTGGACGAGTTGTGCAGTATTGTATCGTCTTTTATAGCTGAACAAGGTAAGAAGAGCGATAATATATTGAATATTACAATTAATATTTCAGGTAGAGTAAATTCTGAAACAGGATATTGCTATAGTGCATTTTATTTTGAAGAAAGACCTTTATCTGAAATTTTGTCAGACCGTTTAGGGTATATGGTATCTGTCGAGAATGATACACGTGCAATGACATTTGGTGAATTTATGTGTGGTATTGCTCGGGAAGAAAGGAATATTATTTTTGTCAATATCAGTTGGGGAGTTGGTATTGGGATTATTATTGACGGAAAAGTATATTATGGGGAGTCTGGATACTCCGGAGAATTTGGTCATGTCAGTGTTTTTGATAATGAAATTTTATGTCATTGTGGTAAAAAAGGCTGTTTAGAAACCGAGGCTTCTGGCTCGGCTATCTATCGGATATTTATGGAACGTTATAAAAATGGAGAAAATTCTATCTTGTCTAAAGAGCTGGATAAAGGGAAGACAATAAATTTAGGGGATATAATTAATGCAGCTAACAATGAAGATATTCTTTCTATTGAAATTATAGAAGAAGTTGGCGACAAAATCGGAAAGTATATTGCTGGACTTATCAATATATTTAATCCTGGGATGTTGGTAATTGGAGGTTCTTTAGCTGCTACAGGAGATTATATAGCTTTACCCATAAAAAGTGCTATTCGTAAATATTCTTTGAATCTGGTGAATAAAGATTCCCGTATTGTAATTTCTAAATTGAAAGAAAAAGCGGGAGTGATTGGTGCTTGTATGCTGGCTCGGAAAAAGGTACTTGAACTTTCCCGTTAAGATTAGGAGCATAAAAATAAAGAAGTTATCTCAAAATAAAAAAATAAAACAGCTTTGCTTATAATTTGCAAATTGGATTGCAAAAATCCCTTATTTAACCCCATTCTTTTAAACAAGAGAGGGGAAAATAAGGGGATTTTATTTGGAAAGGGACCAATCTATAAGTTTCTCATTTCTGAAATTTTATTTGGGACAACCTCTTTTTTTATTGTGTTATTTTATAAGGAAATTTTATTTAAAACAATATCATCCATGCAGAAATAAGCAGCTGTGTTCATACCGAATTCTCCGGTATCACTTGACGTGAGAGAGAACTGTATCTTGACAGCAGCCATTAAAGGGGACATGTCAAACCATATCCACTCGGTAACAGGTTTATCGTTATCACTTTTATAATTTGCCAGATAAATTTCGGCTGTTCCGGTTACATTATTATTTGCATCGAAACCGGTTGCTGTCAATTTGAAATAACTATCTTTTTTGAATGCAGTAGCATAACTGTCTCCTATAGTCATTGAATTGTAAGCATAAGTACTGTTGGTGACCCATGCTCCATTTATGGTATAAATAGACGGATTGTTGATCGTCATAATGGCAGGACTATAATCACTTGGATTTACGGCTAAATATACTTTTCCTGTTTTAGCTTTTTTGCAGTAGGGTACAGGACTGTTTGATGCAGAGTTGTCGGTTTTATTCATATAAGTGAAGGCTGAAAATGAATATCCTGACCCCCAGTCTGCAAAATAGTGATCAAAAGTGAGTAATCCGTTTGAATCTTGAAATGTGTCTAAGGTTGATGTTCCCGGGGTTATTTCTTTTTCTGAAATAAATTCTGTATTGTCTTCGGTCAATTTGTTTTCTAAACTGATAGAAACTGGGACAACTGTAGTTGTATTTGGGACAACTGTAGTTGTATTTTCATCATCTTTGTCACAGCTACAGAATATGAAAGCAGATAAACATGTAATAAAAAATAAAGATAACTTTTTCATGTTGTTTTTAATTTTTGATTAGTAATTATATATTTATTGTTTTTGTATGAGATGTAAATCAATTATTCCCAGTACTTCAGTCGATGTTTCACCTATCCAGCCACAAGTTTGGTTTACTCCTGTATAAATCATAATGAAATCTATCCCCGGAAGGGTTATTGGGTTTCTATTTTTGTCTATAGCCCAGTCTATATCAAATTCTGCAGCGGTGCTATTATTAGGTTGGTTATCAGCATATCCCCAATCAAAAGGAGTTAATTTCCAGCTCTTTATCCCATTATTTTCAGTTACAACAGCATTTTTTCTCAATAGGGTTCCAGTAAATGACATTTGTTGATTGGTTACCCATTGAGGGTAATAACTTTGGGTGTGATAAGATACTTTGCTTATATATCCTTTTTGTCCTTCGCTATCACTCCATCGGATATATTGTTCTTCCGTAGCAGACACATTCTCTGACGGACGATAATAAGTGATATTATAATTTTGAATAGTAGCAGGGTTGGAATGTTCGCTTCCGGCCAATTCATACCATTCATTTTCGTCAGGTATTCCATTTTTATTTTGATCATATGCTACTCTGACTATACCGGGTTCACTATTATTGTTAAATGCATTTCCCAGTATTTTAAAATCATGACTTCCTGAAACATTTTCAATAGTATGGTCAAATCCTACCACGATATATCCGCCATATCCACCGAGAGAAACTGTACCTTGGTTATTGTTTTTTAAGGCTTCACAAGCTTTGGCATTCATAATTTCCTGATTGTCACCATTTTCGTATTTGGGTAGTAAATTTACAAATTGACCAGGTGCTGGATGGTAGTCTAAAACCTTTGAAATATAAGGAGATGGGCCTGAAGGCTTTTCTTCTGGAATTTCATTAGGACCTCTGAATTTTTTTTTCGTAAAAGCAAAACGGGAGGGAATATCTCCGGTTGTATGACTCCATAATTTTTTACCTTCTTGAGAAAAGCAGTATAATGTCCCGGGAGTGACATAGTCTTTAGCGTCGGAAACTAATATTTCTCCGGTTTCGGGATTTACGGCTAATCCGTACGGGACATTTATTTGCTTATCAGTTCCGTCAGTGATAAAATTTTCAGTTATAACTTTTTCTATACGAGAATCTACGATAGAATATAAGGTGTTCTTTTGTGAGCTGTTGATATTATCATCATATCCGAGCAGATATAATATATCGTTATGCATCCATAATTGGCTTGTTTTTACATTTAAATTTCCTTTTGCCAAATCATTTTCTGTATCGATGATATATGTATCGGACGATATGGAGTTTTCGTCACCTCGAGAAGAAACGTAGATATTATTTTGAGAGTTTACCGCTATACAATGAAGATTAGGTGCAACGTCTATTTTTTTTATCTCTGAAAAAGTATTTAGGTCAATGACTGAGACTGTACGGTCATAATTCGGTTTGTTGTATCCTCCAGAATTTGCGACATAAAGTTTTTCTCCGATAACGGCCATTTGTTCGGGCTGGTATCCGACTGTCACTTGACGAGTGATTTGCATGGTTGCGGTATCTACTTCTGCAACTATGCCTAAGCGGGAGTCAGATGGATTAGGAGACACCGGACCGTTATATGATGATATGTAGGCATATTGTTTATGGAAAGTAATATATCTGCAATTAGGTATTTTTATTTCACCGATATGTACAGCCGTTTCTACATCCATGACTTCTACGTATCCCGATACATTGATGACTGCATATAAACGATTTCCATAGATTTTCAAATCATTACCGACATCTCCCAGTTCCTTTACAATCGTTGGATTTATTTCGGCATAGATATTCCGATGATATATTCCAGTAGTGTAATCAAAAAAGTCAAGAGTGCATTTATTACTTCCCATATTCCCTTCATTAAGGATATAAACCCCTTTGATTGATGCATCGGGACGGGGTACTACTCCGTCGGGAATTTCATTTTCAGAAGGAATAATAAAATTTTCATCTCGACAACAGCAAAACACTGCAGTGAGAAAAATAATCCATAAATATGAATATATATATTTCATAATTAATAGTTTATAATGTTACGCTCAACGTGATTCTGAAATTAGTGCCGGGCATAGGGTATGATCGGACAACTTCATATTGTTGATTGAACAAATTATTGACTTCTATCATTATTTTAGACTGAATACCTTTTAAACTCATTTTTTTGGATATAGATAAGTCGCTTGTATACCAAGGCTGTATATAGTTTGCAGGAATATTTGCTCTTGAATCATACCGTTCCCCAGTGTATATAAAACTATAATTGATATTCCAGTCTTTGTATTCGATACCCGCTATGGCTGTCCCGCTGTGTATTGGTATGTACGGAATTTGCCCCTTATAATAAGTATCTTTTGGATCCGTAAAATCTTGAGCTTTTTGATAAGTATAATTTATTCTCGTATTTAATTGCCATGATTTGCCAAATAGCCAACTCCCTTGTAAAGCAACATCCATACCTTTTATTTTTACTGTTCCTAAATTTAGCATCATCCATCTGAATGGATTATTGGCGGGTATGGCTACAATTTTATTATTTACTTTGTTATAATAGGCATCTGCCTGTATTTCTATATGTTTAAACGATAGGGAGGGAAAATTTTTCTCGAAGGTGATTCCTATATTATACTGAGTGGTGTATTCAGGATCGAGATGAATGTTTCCGATAGTGGTGTAGTATAAGTCATTCAAGGTGGGCAATCGAAATATCTTTTTATAGAAAGCCCGAAAATTCACACCACCTTTTTCCCATGGACGATAAAAAATCATTATAGTAGGAGTATATTGGGGGTTATGATGGGCTGTATTTTCCTTTGTTTTTGCTTTTTCTTTGATAAAAGTCCCTAATATACTGGCTTGTAATTTTATTTTATTAAAATCTAATGCTGTAGCAAAGGCCGCTAAAGTAGAGAAACGGCGAGGATAGGCAAAATCAATCAAATCAGCATCAAGCCGGTTCCAAAGAAAATCAATCGATATATTTGTTGTCCAAAAAGGAAAAATTGTAAATTGGTTAGCCGCAGAGATATATCCTTCTTGTTGTTTATAGTGATTGTCGATGTTATTTAGTGATTCTGCTTCACGCTGGTCTGATAGATAGTGCAAATAGTCATATGCAAATTTTCCATTGAGTAATAAACTGTAAAATGTATTAAATTTTTTACGAAATGAGGATTGAAGAAAAAAATTTGTATCCCATTGGCGGTCTTCGTTACTGAATCTGTTTTTTACTACAGCTCCGGGATAACCTCGTTCAGAATTATAAGCATATATACGAGTGCGCCAATTACCATCAGGAATTAAGCCGAATAGTCCGATTTCTGCTCTTAAAGCTTTTACATCTCCATTGTGTCGTATTGCTGTTGTATCATAGCCATCTATCTTTTTGTATCTGAATTTGTATCTACCTGTAGTATACATATATTCGGCACTAAAACTGCTTGATATATTTTTATTCAATTTTTGTTCCCAGAGTATTGAAGGATTAGCTAGCCCGAATGACCCGGTTTTGAATGTGGTTCTGATGTTGTATTTTTTATCTGTATCGAAAAATGGAACTTTCGATTGGAGATATACTGACCCGGAAGAGCCATAATCTTTGGCTGGTTGGAAAATATTGCTTTTCTGTCCGTTATATAGGCTTATTGCTTCCATGTTATCTAAGGAGAATCGTCCGAGATCTATAACTCCGTTTTGAGCATTACCTAACTCAATCCCGTCATAAAATACCCCTACATGATTACTGCCCATACTTCTGATATTCACGGTCTTTAATCCGCCTATACCTCCATAATCTTTAATTTGTACCCCGGAAAAGTAACGTATGGCGTCTGCCACAGAATGGGCATTTAGTTTTTCAAGTTTTTCACCAGACAGGCTTTGTACAGGAAAAATATCTTTGGTGAGTACACGACTTTTGAAGACCACCTCTTGAAGGCGGTAGATTCGAGTGCTGTCTGTTTCTGCATTATCGGCACATAATGTATAAGAAGTGCAGATATATAACAAAAAAAACAAGCATACTACGACATGGTTGTGTATATGCACCATTTTTTTATTATTGGGTACGTTTCTTTTTCATGTAAAGTCTTATGCCTCGCAAGACTTTACTTTTAGATTTTATACGGCAGGTCTTCTGACTTATCTCTGGAGAAAAAACGCCTTCCCGAACGTCAGGTTCAGTGGCGGAGGGTATTTGTTAATCTCCATTTTTTATGAGAATTACAGCAGCGGGACTGTTCAGGATTTTCACCTGATTCCCTTTTCATCATATTTCCTGAAGAAGGATTTATGAACCGTGGGTACAAAGGTATGAAAAAATATAATATATGGAATGATGTTTCTTTTTGTTCTTTGATATGAAATCTGTAATGAATAGTGTGAAGGAACTTAGTATTTAAAATTTGAAGCCGTTTTATCTGATTGTTTTTGTTATAAATGGACTTATTGATATTAAATTTTGTAGTATAAAATATTAATATCAAATAGAAAATGTCGATTGTATTATAATGAAGCAAGAAAAAAATAAAAAAAATAAAGTATTGTAAATTAAATCCTTTAAGGATGTAGTTATGGCATTAAAGTTATTGTTTAATTGTGATTTAATACAGATTTAAGGTGCCGTCAATATATTTGTTACAAAATATATAACGATATTTATTTACCTAATCTTATGATTTTTCGATATATTCTTGTCCATTCGAGTTGGAAGGAGAAGTATTGTTATATGTAAAAGTAGTATTTTATGAAGTTTGAGAAATTAGTTATAAGTTGTGCTGTATTAGTTTCTATAATGTGGCTCTCATGTAGCCCGATAAAAAATCAAAAAATAACTCCTGTTGATTATGTCAATCCTTATATTGGGAATATAAGCCATATGTTGGTGCCGACGTATCCGACTGTTCATCTTCCTAATAGCATGATGCGTGTTTGCCCCCAAAGGGCTGATTTTACTGGGAACGTATTACATGGTTTACCGGTATTTCTTTCAGGACATCGAGGCTATAATGTATTTAATATATCTCCGTATCAAGGGAAAGAGAATATATATACTCATATTGTTGATTATGAATATGATAATGAGATAATAAAACCTTATTATTATAGCGTATATTTAGATAATATTGCAACAGAAATACAATTTGCTCCTTCTTGTCAATCTGCGTTGTATGAGATGGATTTTAGAGGAACAGATACTCCTTATCTGATAATAAATACATATGGAGGAATGCTCAGGGCAGTTAAAAATACAGTATCCGGATGGCAGTATATTAAAGGTTCGAAAACAAAAGTTTATCTTCATTTAGAGGTAGAACAGAGCCCAGAAGAAATTATTCCGTTAGGTATTCCTGAAGAGGAAAAAAATACGATATTGTCTGCAAAAAATAGGAGTATTGTTTTTAGATTTGCTCCAGACCAACGAAAAGTAAAAGTACGTTATGGAGTTTCATTTATCAGTGAGGAACAGGCAAAAAGAAATGTAGATAGGGAAATAAAAAGCTATGATATAAATGTGTTACTCAAAGAAGGACGGAATACGTGGAATAGAGCATTGGGAAAAATTTTAGTTCAGAGTGATTTAGAGAAAGATAAGCAAGTCTTTTATACCTCTTTGTATCGATTTTACGAACGAATGATATGCATTTCGGAAGATGGGAAGTACTATAGTGGTTTTGATGGAAAAGTTCATAATGATGAAGGTATTCCATTTTATAATGATGATTGGCTATGGGACACTTATCGTGCAGCACATCCACTGAGAGTAATTATCGATTCAGAGAAAGAATCCTATATGGTAAATTCTTTTGTTCGAATGTCAGAACAAATGGAAAATTGTTGGATGCCTACTTTTCCAGAAGTTGTGGGAGATACCCGGCGGATGAATTGTAACCATGGAGTTGCAACTATAATAGATTGTTATGAAAAAGGGATAAGGAATTTTGATTTGGGTAAAGCATATAAAGCATGTAAAGGAGCTATTACAGAAAAAACATTATCTCCGTGGTCAAAGGCAAAAGCGGGGAAATTAGATGAATTTTATAAAGAGAACGGTTATTTCCCCGCCTTATCTTCTGGAGAAAAAGAAACTGTTCCTGAAGTTGATTCTTGGGAAAAACGTCAGCCAGTAGCAGTTACTTTAGGTACGGTCTATGATGAATGGTGTTTGGCTAAGATGGCTCAAAAATTAGGGTATAATAATGATTATGAATATTTTGTGAAAAGAAGCTTGAATTATCGGAAAATATTTAATACACAAACAAGATTTTTTCATCCCAAGGATGACAAGGGTGAATTTGTAAAACCCTTTGATTATAGTTTTTCAGGGGGATTGGGAGCGCGAGACGCTTATGATGAGAATAATGGGTGGATATATCGCTGGGATGTGAGTCATAATATTAAGGATTTGATAAAATTGATGGGGGGAAATAAGGCCTTTGTACAAGAACTTGAGCGTATGTATAGTACATCTTTGGGTAGGCCTAAATATGAGTTCTATGCGATGTTGCCTGATCATACAGGTAATGTAGGGCAATTTTCTATGGGCAATGAGCCGTCATTACATATTCCATATTTGTATAATTATGCAGGGGAACCATGGAGGACGCAAAAGCGAATTCGTAATTTATTGAATCAGTGGTTTCGTCCTGATGTAATGGGGGTTCCTGGAGATGAGGACGGTGGAGGGATGTCCGCATTTGTAGTGTTTTCTCAATTAGGATTTTACCCTGTTACTCCAGGATTGCCTATGTATGTAATAGGTAGCCCGACATTTGAGCGAGCCTCTATCTGTTTAGATAATGGGAAGACATTTGAAATAATATGTCATAATTATGCTCCAGAACATAAGTATATTCAATCAGTAAAATTAAATGGTAAATCTTGGGAAAAGTCTTGGTTTAGTCATGATGAACTGATGCAAGGAGGAGTATTGGAATTTACGATGGGAAAATATCCGAATAAAAATTGGGCGGTTGCGGAAAGTGCATTTCCTCCATCCTTTGAAATGAAATGATACCAGAGTTTTTAAATAACAGAAAAATTTTATGATGAAATCTTTAGTTTCTTATTTATGTTTGATGCAGTGTAGTTTAATGTTGTTTACACTGATTGCTTTCCCTGTTGGTGTTATGGCTCAGACTCATTTGTCTAAGTCTGATTATGATGATTTTAATCATGGACAGACAGATAATGAAGATTTTAGCGATTGGATACAAGCTATACAAGTATTGCAACCGTCTTATAGGAGTGATGTTAAAGGTGTATTTGTTGTAAAGCTTGAAGCTAAAGGGATGACTGTAGCCAAAGCTTTTTGTTGGAGTGCTCCGGATAAGAATAATCAGAGTAAATGGGGATATGATGTAAATTTGACTCCTGGAGGGATAAAATTGGACAAAAATGGAAAAGGTACTTTTGAAGTAGATGCAGACATGTTCCCTTCAGGTCCGATGAATATTCGTATTTATGCAAGTAATGAAAAGGGACTTAAAGATTTGTGCGAATTGCAACTATATAATGTTGGAGGAGTAAAGTGGAACCAGGGAATCCCGTCAGAAAAACCGGTTGGAGCTCGAGATATGGATTTGGTTTATTTTGATGATTTCGATGGACCATTATCTATTTCGAATGATGGACGCAATGCCAAATATAATGCACATAAACCTCGTTTTGGAGATTTTAGTGGATGGCCGTTTTCAGATGTAGACGGGCAAGATAATCCGTTTGAACAAAGAGATACTTACTTGAAAATAAAAGCTCGAAAGAGACCTGGAACTAAAGGAAGTACAGGGTTGATAGCTTCTGTTAATATGGATGGAGAAGGCCTCTGGACGAAAGCTCCGTTTTATATGGAATGCCGGTTGACAGCACAGTCAGCAATCGGCACTTGGCCTGCATTTTGGACTATTACAGGGCTTGACAGAGGATCGAATGGAGATGAGTTAGACATAATAGAGGCTTATGGGGGAGTTGGAAAAGGTAATCCGAATCATACAGGATATGCTGTAACCAGTCATTTTTGGGGACAAAAAGATATTAACGGAAATAGAAAAAAGGAATATGACCGTATGGTTCCTATGATGGAAATGGGAGGGAAATCTTTTTGGTCTACAACATTTCACACGTATGGATTATATGTAGGTAAGGAAGAGACTATTTATTATTTCGATGACATGGAAGTCCTCCGGCATCCGACCAATGATGTCTCATATGAAAGCCCTCATGTATTTTTGATAAATTATGCTATTGGGGGGATTAGTGGTTGGCCTATTGACTTGGAACGCTATGGAAATGGTTCAGATATGTACGTTGATTATGTTAGAATTTATGCAGAAAAACGATTGGAGAATTATTCGGTCCCGAGACCGGAAAAATAAATTATAAGTTGATGCTGAATGTAGAGACAATAGATAAGCCATTTTTTGTCTCTACATTTTTAATTAAGTCTTACTGTTTCGATATCGGTCAAAATGAAAAAGCTGCAATATTTGTTATTTATAATCAGTGGAATTTTGTTTTCCCCATTGATTTCCGCTGCTGAGGAAGTGTTATTGGAGGCAACACCATCCTCCTATTTATCAAAAAATCGGTGGTCAGCTCGTTGGATAACTTGTCCTGAAGTTTCTGTGTATGATTATGGAGTTTATCATTTTCGTAAATCTGTAGAATTAGAAGAAAAACCAGAATCATTTGTGATTAATATATCCGCTGATAATCGATATCGATTGTTTGTAAATGGGATCCCAGTTTGTTTTGGCCCGGCACGAGGGGATATTTCTCATTGGTATTATGAAACAGTTGAACTGGCTCCTTTTTTTAAAGAAGGGAAGAATACGCTTGCCGTTGAAGTTTGGAACTTTGGAGAATATAAGCCCGGAGCGCAAATGTCTTTACGAACAGGATTGATTGTACAGGGAAATTCTCCAAGAGAAGAGCTTGTTAATACAGATGATTCCTGGAAAGTAATAAAAAATAAAGCCTATTCCCCTTCTTTAGAATATAGAGCTGATGTGGGATGTTGTGATATCGTTCTGGGTAATTTGTATCCGTGGGGATGGCAGGATGTAAATTATGATGATAAAAATTGGAGTAGAGCTCGGATGATGGAATCAGGAGAGCCTTACGGGACAGGAGTTTTCTATCACTGGGTGTTGGCTCCTAGGGATATTCCTTTGATGGAAGAAAAAAAGTTAAGGATGAAAAGAATTCGTAGAGTTGAAGGTGTATCTGTACCTGAATCTTTTTTAGAGGGTGAATCATCTATAAAAATTGAAGCTAATAAAAAGGTCTCGTTTTTGATAGACCAGACTTATTTGACGACAGCTTATCCCGAGATAACTGTTTCAGAAGGAAAGGGAAGCCAGATACGATTGATTTATGGAGAAACTTTGTACAAAGATGGGAACAAAGGAAACCGGAATGAAGTCGAAGGTAAGACGGCTGTAGGATTGACCGATTATTTCTATCCGGATGGAGGAAACCTGAGATTATTTAGGCCGTTATGGCTCAGGACGTATCGGTATATTCAGGTAGATATTGAGACGAAGGATGAGCCCTTGGTCTTGCAGGATATTTATGGGATGTATACGGGTTATCCGTTTGTTGAAAATGGAAGTTTTGGGAGTAATGATATTTCTCTTAATAAGATATGGGATGTCGGATGGCGTACAGCACGCTTATGTGCACATGAGACCTACTTTGATTGTCCATATTATGAGCAGTTACAGTATTTGGGAGATACTCGTATTCAAGCTCTTATCTCTTTATATGTTGATGGAGATGACCGGTTGATGCGTAAAGCGATAAAGATGTTCGATTATTCTCGAACGTATGAAGGGTTGACAGCAAGTCGTTATCCGGGGAATACTCCACAATATATACCTCCGTTTTCTTTATATTGGATCAATATGGTACATGATTATTGGATGTATAGGGATGATAATGAATTTGTAAGGTCTTGTATTCCGGGGATTAAGTCCGTATTGGAATGGTTCATATCAAAAATAGATGATAAATCAGGAATGTTGGGAGCTCTTCCTCATTGGAATTTTGTGGATTGGGCAAAAGAGTGGCCATGGAATGATTGGAAACCGGTGGGAGGAGTTCCTCCCGGAGGTCGCACAGGTGGTTCGGCTATCGTGTCTTTACAATTAGCTTATACATTGAAGGATGCAATAGAGCTTCTGTCTGTATTTGGCGAAAGGAATTTGGCTGAGAAATATAAGGCTGTATATACAAATTTGTGTGATAATGTGTATGAAAAATGTTGGGATCATAATCGGGGTCTATTAGCAGATGATTTGAATCATACAAGTTATAGTCAACATGTAAATATTATGGCTATTTTATCGGATGCAGTGCCAATAGATATGCAGACTGATTTATTTGATAAGTTAAATATGGAATCCGATTTGATCCAATCTACATTTTATTATAAATTTTATCTTTTTCGAGCTATGAAGAAAGTAGGAAAAGCAGATTTATATATTACTATGTTAAAGCCTTGGTATGATATGCTCGATATGGGGTTAACTACTTTTGCAGAAAATCCAGAGCCTACCCGGTCCGATTGTCATGCTTGGAGTGCCAGTCCTGTATACGATTTATTGGCTACAGTTTGTGGAGTTGAACCGGCTGAGCCTAACTTTAGGTCGATTAAGGTAGAGCCTCATTTAGGAGTATTAGAGACAATCTCAGGAAAAGTACCTCACCCCAAAGGTATAATTTCTGTAAATTTAAAGAAAAAACGGAATAAGTATGTCGGAAGTATAATTTTGCCTCAAAATGTAAGAGGTGAATATATTTTAGGGAGTGAAATACGACAGTTGAAACCTGGGAATAATATTATAGACTGAATCTTTTAGAAGAATACTATGCCCATACAGACTTAAATGTTTATATCTGTATGGGCATAAATGTATTTTTAGAGAGAGTTTATATTGAGGCTGTTCCCATCTGCATATAATCTTTAGGTAATTTTCCGAAATGTTCGAAGAAACATTTAGAGAAGTAAGAAGGAGAATTGAAGCCTACTAAAAAGCATACCTCATTGATTCGATATTTACCACTTCCTAATAATTCGGCACTTTTATTTAGTCGTATGAGTTTTATATAGTCATTTGGAGTAATACCGCTTATATTTTTTATTTTGTTATTAAGATTGGTTCGACTTATGGCAAACTGACTGGCTATATTATCAATGGAAAAATGTTCATCAGACATGTTCTCCAAGATGAAAGTATTTAGCTTTTGGATAAAATCGATATTATCTTTGTTATCAGGATTTTGTTTAAAATATTGTAGCGGAGATTCAATGAAATTTTTTCTTATTTTATCTCGGTTTTCTATGATACTGGCAATTTGAGCTTCAAGTTGTTCGATAGAAAAAGGTTTTTCCATGTATATATCAGCACCTTTTTTCAAACCTTCTATCTTGGTAGAAGTATCTGTTTTTGCAGAAAGAAGTATAAGTGGCAAATGAGAATAAGCTATGTTGCTTTTTAGCTCATTACATAGCTCCAATCCATCCATAACGGGCATCATAATATCGGAGATAATGATATCTATATTTTTGTTTTCTATAATTTTTAAGGCTTCAATACCATTGTTCGCTTCTGTGACAGTATATTTGTCTGACAGACATTCTTTTATGAAAATACGGAGTTCGCTGTTATCATCTACAATTAGGATATTTTGTCCCGTTTCTGCTAATTCTGAAATATCGGTATCATTTATACTTTCATTTATCTCTTGGGGGAGAGTTTCTTGGCTTTTAATAGGGAGTGCCAATGTAAATATAGACCCTTTACTATAATTGGATTGGACAAAGATATCTCCGCCTAATTTTTGAGCGAGAGCTTTAGATAGAGATAGGCCTAAGCCAGAACCTTTGTTCATAGTATTGTCTGTTGTCTGTATTTGATAGAAGGTTTCGAAAATTTTATCGAGATGAGCTTCTTTTATGCCTATTCCATTGTCTTCTACAGATAAAAAATAATTGTTGCCATTTACCGATAGTTTTATTTTTATTTTGTCTTTAGTAAATTTTATAGCATTTGAGATTAAATTACTGATTATTTTATATAACGCTTCAGAGTCGACGTAACTAATGACATCTTTCTGTATTTCAATCGTCATTTTTATATTATGCAGTTTGGTGTCTTGTTCGTATTGTTTAAAAACTTTCTGTACAATTTTTTCGATACTTTGTAGACGACAGTTTAATATAAACATATCGTTTTCTATTTTTCGGAAGTCGAGTAATTGATTTACCAAATCGAGAAGACGGTTTGTATTTCGTTCGATTGAGTTTAAGTGCTTTTGAGTCTGTTTATTTCCATCTCCGGAACGTATTATTTTTTCTAAAGGAGCTGTTATTAGAGAAAGAGGAGTTCTTATCTCATGAGCTATATTAGTAAAAAAATTGATTTGAGACTCATAAACCTCCTTTTCTTTAGCAATTTGGAATTTATATTGTTTTTCTTTATTTACAGCATCAAGATGTTTATAATATTGTTTTATTATATAGAATATGGAGCTTCCAATCAATGTAATATATAGGAGAATCATGTACCATTCTTGCCAAAGAGGAGGTTTGACGAGAATATTGATGCGTGTACCAGCTTCATTCCAGATGCCATCATTATTCGAACCTTTTACCCGAAAAGCATATTTCCCTGGAGGAATATTCATATATTGGGCTGTATTATCAGTTATATAGTTCCATTCTTTATCGAATCCTTCAAGGATATATGCATATTGGTTGGCCTCAGGAAATACATAACTTAAGGCTGTAAATTCAAAGCTGAAGTTAGATTGGTTTCGTTCCAGAATGATTTCTTGAGTTTGGCTTAGAGGAGCCTTTAGAGGAGATAATTTTTTACCGGGAAACATTTCTTTATTGAATATTTTAAATCCGGTTATTACGATAGTTGGCTTTATATTATTAACTGCCATTTCATTAGGATTGATTGATATAAATCCATTAGCACCTCCAAAATATAATATTCCGGACGACGTTCTTAATATGCATTTAGAGTTATATTGAATCTCTTTTCCAATATATCCGAATATTTTTAAGTCATTTATATTATCAACAGTAATTCGGACAATTCCTTTTTGAGTACTGACCCATATATTCCCGTTTTTATCATTTACGATTGAGTAGGTAATATTAGATGGCAAGCCATTTTGAGCATCAAATGTTTTTTCAATTTTATTGGTTTCAGGGTTGAAAAGTATGACACCGTCATTTTTAGTACATATCCAAATTCTGTTTTTCTGATCGCATAATAACCCATTGAATCCTCTGATTCCGGAGAGTTTATTGTTATATTCTTCAGAAGAAAAATTGATCCAGTTACCATTTTTTTTCAAACAAAAAAGTTCGTAAGAATGTGTTGCAAACCATATGTTTCCCGTGTTATCTTCAATGATGTCTGCAATAAGTTTACCTTGTAATTGTTTTATTCGTTTGATTTCTCCTTGTTGGTTAAGCCAGGCACTTCCGCCTTCTTCTAAAGCTAAGAGTAATCTGTTGTTGGATATCTTGAAGATTGATTTACCTTCAATTGTATTGATTGCAAGATTTCCGATTTCTTTTCCGTTTTTTATAGATAGTATAGATATCCCTCTGCCATAAGTGCTGACATATAATTTGTCATTATCTTTAAATATGTTTTGAATATTGGAGTGGGGCATTTTAAAAACTTCCTTTGTAGTATGATTCTGGGGACTAAATTCATAAATAATATTATTATTATGAGTTGCTATCAAAATATTTCCATTATAGTTTTCAGTCATACTACTGACAATATATTTGTTCGTCTTACTCTCCGATAGATTACTGAAATATAGAAATTTACTGACACTTGGAGAGAAATAGTTTATTCCATTGAAATAAGTCCCTATCCAGAAAGCTCCTTCTCTATCTTTAGTAATTGAGAAAATAGAGTTATCTGTTATGTTTTCATATCCAGATTCCTCTTTGGGAATATTGTATTTCCCTGATTCTTTGTCAAAAATGATTAAGCCATGATCTGAACCCATAATAAGCTCTTTATTGGAAAAGGCGATAATAGATTTTATATTTCCAGTATTGTTGAGATAATGTGTTGCATTGCCATTAATAAAATTGTATTTGAAAAGTCCTTTTGTTGATGTCCCAATCCAAAGGTCGTTGTTTCTATCACAATGAATACTGTATATTGACTGGTCAGATATATTCAGATTTTTCCGGTCTGTTATTGGAGTAAAGACTTCATTTTTGGGATCGAAGTGTACAAGACCTTTACCAGCGGTTCCTAACCATAAATTTCCTAAATGATCGGTAACAACAGTCCATATATAATTAAGAGATGTTGTTTGGGGAGAATCATTGAGCGAAAAATGTTTTTCGACAGATAAGTCTTGATTTAGTTTGTACAATCCATTTCCATGTGATGCTATCCATATATTTCCATAACTGTCTTCAGTTATATCGTTGATATTGATATCTTGTTTTTTACTTTTTGACAAGTTGATGCAAATAAAATTATCTAATTTTTTATTGTAAAGATAGAGTCCGTTTCTGGTGCCTACCAGCATTCGATTTTTAGAGTCTTCCTGTATACAATGTATGAAATTATGTCCTATAGATGTTGAATCATTAGGATTGTGTTTGTAGACCTTAAAGTGCTTACCGTCAAATCTGTTTAATCCGTCATTTGTTCCGAACCACATAAAACCATCGCTGTCTTGCATGACATACCATACACTGTTGTGGGATAGACCATCATCTACCTGGTAGTTTCGGAAGTTAGATCCGTAACAGGCCATAATTATAAGTAAAAAAATGGGAAGTAAGATTAGTGTGCGTTGCATGGCGAAAATGATTTTAAGCATAATATCAATCAAAACAAAGTTAATCAATTTTCTATTGTCATATAGTAGGTAATTTTTTTATTTTTGTATTTGAAGTGTTTTTGATATTTTGTAAATGTTTTATTATTAGCAATTTGTATTATTGACATAAATTTATTTATATAGATATTTGTTGTATATTTTTATTTTTCTGTTCTAATTTTTTATTTTTCTGATGCTTTTGGGATATTTATGTTAGTAATTTCTACTTGAAAAATTTCTATATTATTATTTTCATATAGTAGGTTTTTTGCCTTAGTTTTTATTTTTATAAATAGCTGATTGTTAGATTATTTATTCAGAGTGTTCTATATTTCTATTTTTCTGCAATATTTTTTTATAGCCTTAAAAAGTATCTCGGTACATTTGTCTATATATTTATAATTAAAAAAATATCATGAAGAAAAAAAGACTTATCCAATTGCTATTTGTTATTGCAGTTTTCTTTTTAGGTATCAGGCCCTCTTTGGCCGTTGTTGCTAATCCTCCAGAAAGTTTGCCGGCAACTCCGACTCACGATGCGAGCAAAGTGTTATCCTTGTATAGTGATTTTTATACGCCCAATGTAGTCGGTATAAATAGTTTTACAAATATAAGTGGTGCTACTATTTCAGGCTCTCAGCTTTCTGTACTTGGAGATAATATGATTTATTTGGAAAAAGCTTTGAATCCTTGGTCTTTTATCAACTTTGACAAGTCTATTGATATTGACGAGTATGATGTTCTGTATGCGGATATTTATGTTATAGAAGGTGAAACACCGGTGAAAGTAATGTTTAAGAGCAGCGATAATGTCAATACATATAATTTTGTTGTTGCGACATTGAAAGAAGGTTGGAATAAGGTTGAGATAAAGTTGGATGATTATAGAACTCCGACAGGAGGAAAAATTGCTCCAAATTTTAAGGATGTGTTAAAAATAGGATTTCAAGATAATAAAGGAAATCAACGTTCTATATATATAGATAATATTTATGCTTATAGTTCAGAAGATATAACCATAGATCCTAAACCGGACCCAGAATCAGATGTCCCTACAAATTCAGCACCGAATCCTACACAAGACGCAGATATTGTTACGAATATATTTAGTGATGCATATTTGAATTCTTCAAATATTACGTTTTCTGGAACTGGAACAGGCTCTATTGAAACTTTATTTGGAAATGATAATATGATAAAATTGTTTGGGGGAATGAATTCTTGGGCAAATGTTCATTTTTCTTCGGTAGATTTTTCGGAGAAAGAAACGCTGCATGTGGATATCTATACCTTCCGTACAAGTGCAGGAAAATATAAGTTGAAACTCAATGCTACTTCAAATGAGGTTGTTGTATCGGTAAATGGAGGATGGAATAGTTTCGATATCCCCATTTCGGATTTTGCTGGTGCCAGTTCTCAATTGATGTTTAAAGATGTGACTCAATTGTGTTTAATTGCATCTAACGGTTATGTCCAAAATATTTATATAGATAATATTTATGCCTATGGTAAGGTAGAGGCTCCCGAGCCGGATGCGACAGCTCCGTCTGTGTCCGCTCCTCTTCCGACTGTGGCGGCTGGTAATGTACTCTCCGTTTTTAGTAATGCTTATATGACTAATAAAAGTATTTCGAGTATCGATGGAGCAGGTACTGGAATAATAAATATGGTAGTTGGCACAGACGAAATGATAAAGTTGGTAGGCTTGGAAGACTGGATAAATATTAATTTTGGTAAAGCTGCTAATATTACAAATTATGCAACTTTACATACCGATGTTTATATTCCGGGAGAGTCTGGTACGGTTGATTTGAAATTTAAACTATCCAGTGGAAATGAAGTGGCTCGTACTTTGAATGAGGGATGGAATAGTGTGGATATCAAAGTTTCTGAATTTGATACTGATCTTTCAGCTATTAATAAGCTGAGTTTATGTAATTCCAAAGCTGAGGTTATTACTGTTTATGTAGATAACATATATGTATATGGCTTGCCTGCTGCTGCACCTGTTCCGACCCGTGATGCTTCTGAGGTAAAATCTATTTTTAGTGATGCTTATTCTAATCTGACAGAAATCAAGGATTTTTCCGGTACAGGAACAGCATCTATAATAACTCCATTTGAAAAAGATAATGTAATTAATCTTGTCGATGGTCTAAATATGTGGGCTTATATAAATTTAAGTTCAGAAATCAATCTGAGTAACATGGGTAATCTCCATTTGGATGTTTTTGTTGTAAGAGAAAGCGGTACTGTCAATCTAAAAATAAAATTTGATGACGGTATAGAGGTTAAACGAACGTTGAATCCTGGCTGGAACAGTCTTGATATTCCTATGTCGGAGTTTAAGGATGATCCAGATGCTTCTTTGTTTACGACGGTAAATAAATTACATTTTATTCGCGAAGGAGGATATGCTCAGACTATATATATTGATAATATTTATACTTATGGTATTAATGGGGAAGAGATACCTCCTGTGGACCCAAAACTTCCGACAGTAGCTGCACCTGTACCTGAGCATGAGGCTAAAGATGTAGTGTCTATATTTAGTGATACTTATGAGAATGTAACTACATTAACACAATCCAATCCGGGTTCTCCAGCTGCTACGATGGATGTAGTTACTCGAGTGGAAGGAGATAACTTATTGCGTTTTAGCTCTTTGAACTGGACATTGATTAAAATTGATCCGGCAATAGATTTAAGTGATATGGACTACCTGCATTACGATGTGTGGGTTCCTTCTGGAACACCTCGTTTAATATATGGATTGAGTGACGGGACAACTGAAGGCCGTGTCCCTGAGTATAAAATAGAAAAATCCGGTACTTGGGTGAGTGTGGATGTCCCGTTAAATGCGTTTAAAGATACACAAGACCAGGAAAAACAAGGACCTCTTACTGGTTTGAAGCAGTTACGCATATTTAGTGCAAGCGGATTTGCTGTGGATCGGCTCTATTACGATAATATTTATGCCTTTAAAGGTGAATCTTCCGATTCTTATACTTATGAAATTGAATCTGCTTATGAGCCGATTATGGCTCCGGAAACTGTGAAGCCTATTTATACCGAAAAATCTGTTTATAAAAATATTACCGATTTGGCGTTAGCTGCAGTAAATGGTGCTACGGAATTTAAATTTAGAAAATTAAGAGCTGGAGATGAATCAGTAATGAGGATGTTTTCGTTGGATAAAGCGGTAGTAACTGCTTTGACTCCGATAAATGTGGATGATATGGAATATATCCATTTCAATATATATAAAAATGTGGATGTTGCAGATGCATCTTTGAAGATAGGGTTCCAAGCTGCAGGTTCGGAGAATGTATATTATGCCGATGAAGTTCTTGAACTGAAAGATAAGGATTGGGTATATTATAATATTTCAATCAATGCTTTGAAAAAAGCCGGTCTTGACTGTACGGCAATTGAGAATATAGTATTTGAAGGCAAAGGAAACCTTTATGTCGATAATATTTTTGCATTCAAAGGTGAGTATACGTTAGGATTGGGTGAAGAAGGCAAGGTTTCTGTTGATTGGGAAGCTGCAGCAGAAGGTGATGTTTTGCCCGATATTGATACTCCGCTTATTGGTGTTAATTTGGCCAGTGCTTGTGGTGGTTCCGTTCATGGTAAGATTGGTACTGAATATTTTTATCCCTCATTTAAGGATTTGTATTATTTCAAATCAAAAGGTGTTCGTCTATTTCGTTTTCCGTTCCGTTGGGAACGTATCCAGCATGAGTTGAATGGAGACCTTGACCTTGATTCGGATATTCAGGAAATGAAGAAAGTGATTGCTGAAGCTGAACGGCTTGGAATGTATGTAATGATTGATATGCACAATTATTGTCGTTATACGATTAATGGTACGAAGCATACATTAGGAGAAGGAGTTCTTACGCAGGAACATATGGCAGATGTGTGGAAAAAGTTGGCTGCTGAGTTCAAAGATTATAAGAATATCTGGGGATACGATATTCAGAATGAACCTTATGGATTGCAAAAAGGTGTTTGGCTAAATGCTGCTCAGGCTATTATTAATGCTATTCGTGAAGTAGATACTAAGACGGCTATCGTTGTAGAAGGCGAAAGTTATGCTTCATCATCGACTTGGCCTACGACAGGAGGACATCTGATAGATTTGGTTGATCCGGCAGATAATTTGATATTCCAAGCTCATTGTTATTTTGATTTGGATAAATCAGGTTTATATAAATATGGAGATTATGATAAGGAAGTGCGTAGCTCTAATCAGCATATCTCTCGTTTGAAGCCTTACGTAGATTGGTTGAAGACAAATAATAAAAAAGGGATTCTTGGTGAATTTGGTGTTCCGAGAAATGACGTACGTTGGTTAATTATGTTAGATGAAGTGTTGACGTACCTGAAGGAAAATGGAGTTTCCGGGACATATTGGGTTGCTGGTACAGGGTATGATAATGATCATGTAAGTGTCCAACCAAAAAATTTAAATAAGGATAATATAACATCTTATTTTGAACCGGCACAAATGAGGATTCTTCAAGAATATTTTCCAGTATCTGAAGAGACGGATATTCAATCGGTTAATGGTAAGGATAATGTAATTTCTATATATCCAAATCCTGTGCTTAATAATATAAATATAAATTCCGAATTTGGAATAGAACGTATCCAAATATTTAATATGTCGGGAGATTTGGTAAAAGAGAGTGTTTTAGGTGGAGTTAACCAGACGAATGTGAATGTAGAAAATCTTACATCTGGTATTTACATGGTGCATGTTTTGTGTTCAAATGGTAATGTTGAAACCCAGAAAATGGTAAAACTTTAATTATTGAGATGTAGAGGAGAGAACAGGGTCTTCTTTGGGACTCGTTCTCTTCTTCAAAAGATTGAAAAACATAAATCTGAAATTTATTGGGAGTTCACTACTCATTAGAAATTAGAAAGTAAAAAGATATTTATTTAAAAATATTTGGTATAGACCATGAAAAATAGATTATTTATCGGTTCAGTTATTTTTTTATTATTGGCTGTACTACCTGTTGCTGCCAAATCTAAGGAGGAAAAAGGCCTTGCTGCTTTGTCTGTAAAAGAAAATGTTTTTGTTGATGAAAGTGGCCGGGTTGTGCGGTTAGCAGGTGTTAGTTTTTCGGATCCGGATAAATTGGAAAAAGAAGGTCATTGGAATTTTAAGTATTTTAAAGAAGCTAAAAAATGGGGCTGTAATGTAGTTCGTTTTCCTGTACATCCGTATACATGGAGATATCGCGGAGCTGAGGCCTATATGCAGTTACTTGATAAAGGTGTTAAGTGGGCAGAGAAAGCAGGTTTGTATGTGATTATAGATTGGCATTCTATAGGAAACCTTCCGGGAGACAAATATCCTCATTTTAATTATGCGACCAATTGGGATGAAACAGTCAAGTTTTGGAAGCTAATGGCAGAAAGATATAGAAATAATTCTGTCGTTGCTTGTTACGAATTGTTTAATGAGCCGATTGAAGAAGAGCATTCTTTGAATTGGGAGATATGGCGTCCGATGATGGAGAAGTTAATCGATGAAATACGGAAGATAGATAATCGGAAAATTTGTCTGGTGGCTGGGATGAATTGGGCTTATTTATTGGATGAGGTTATTGAAAATCCGGTGAATCGTTCAAATGTAGCTTATGTGACACACCCTTACCCGCAAAAACGGGAGCAACCTTGGGAAGATAAATGGGACGCTGATTGGGGAAAAGTTACAAAGTATTATCCTGTCATTGCAACAGAGTTGGGTTTTGTGGGGGCAGGAGAACGGGGAGAACATATTCCCGTAATCGGAGATGAGACCTATGGAAAAGCTATTATCGATTATTTTGATAAAAAAGGTGTATCATATACAATTTGGTGTTTTGACCCGGATTGGGCTCCTACTTTAATTGAAGACTATGAATTTACTCCTTCTCGTCAGGGGGTGTTTTTCAAGAAAGTATTACAAAAGAATAAATAAAATTAGCTGATTGAGTTAAAAGTGTATAGAAATAATTATTTAAAAATCTCCATTATGAAAAAATTTTTATGTTCTTTATTTTCTGCTGTTTTGCTGAGTTCAGGTATCTCAGTATGGGCACAACAAGATTTGACTATTAAGAAAGTTTCTGCAGAAAATGCAGCCATATCAATGGATGGTTCTGCTGATGAACCGATTTGGTCACAGATAGAAGCTATACCTATTGATAAACCGTTTAAGCAGAATGAGACGGTCACAGAAGAACCTTCGGTGACAGCATATTTTAAAATGTTCTATCAAGAAGACAAGACCAATTCAAAATACAATTATTTGTATGTTTATATTGACGTAACCGATGATGTGCTCTATCCACTTTGGAAAAATCCGGATGATGTGAAAAATAAACATATTTATGATAAAGTCGAAGTGTATTTGGATGTAAATGATGTGCTGAATGACGGTAAATCTCCGGCTTATGTGAACGGACATATGGATAAAGGTCATTTCCAGATGGCTCCGGATATGGATGATGAGTATGGTTATGGCTATGTTACTTATCCCAGTGGTCTTCTGTATGGCTCTTTGTCAGAACAAGTAGGAGTTGCTTATCAGTTGAAAAGTGATGGAACAGGTTATGGTATTGAGTTTGAATTTCCTTTAAATGCATTTACAAATGATAAAGATGAAGCTTTGAGTATTGAAGCATTCCAAAATCTTCCTCAAGGGATGGGGTTTGATGTTGTGATTGTAGATAATGATAATGATGGGAAAGGCCGTAAAAGAATGGCATGGAAAAAGAATGGACCTGTAGAACCTTACAATAATATGGACAATTGTGGTGTCGTTCGTTTTGGAGATGAAGGAGGAACCGTAGGAATTTTTGAAACGAAAAAGGATATTTCAGCAGTAAGAGTTTATCCTAATCCGGTAGTCGATTTATTAACTATTGAAGGTGACTTTGATAATGTATCGATATTTAATTCGTTAGGTCAGAAAGTAAAGTCAGACTCAAATTCTATTGTAAATATGGAGGATGTTGTTTCTGGTATCTACATAGTAAAAACCTATAAGGATGGAAAATGTAATGGATATACTAAGGTGATGAAAAAATAAAGAGGACTTATAATAAATTGATTTCGCAAACAAATAATCTATGAAAAAAACTCATTTAAGAGGCTGTAATTTTAGTCGCAGTATGAGGACTTTTGTTTTTAGTATACGGATTGTGACTTTGATAGCAGTATTGGGATTATCTTTAGGGAGAGCACAAGCAGCAGATATGATATCTGTTCTTCAGCAGACCTTAGGAGATATATCCGGTTCCGTTTTAGATAAGAGTGGAGAACCTATTATCGGGGCATCGGTTCTGGTAAAAGGAACGACGACAGGAACTGTTACGGATTTTGATGGAAAATTTATATTGAAAAATGTTCCTCAGAATGCAATTTTGGTGTTTAAATATGTGGGAATGAAAACGATTGAAGTTCCGATTAAAGGTAAGACTTTATTTCGTGTAGTTCTGGAGAGTGATGCAATAGATATTGATGAAGTGGTGGTCGTTGGTTATGGTACCCAGAAGAAAGTCAATCTGACGGGTGCCGTATCGGCAGTTAAATTTGACGAGCAGTTGTCCAGCCGTTCTTTACCTAATGTATCTATGGCTCTCCAGGGAAAAGTCCCTGGGCTGGCGATTAGTCAGAACTCTGGTGTTGCCGGAGATAAAGGAATGACTATGTTGATTCGAGGGATGGGGACGGTAAATGATGCCAATCCTTTGATTGTCGTGGATGGTATGCCTGATGTGGATATTAACCGGTTGAATATGGATGATATAGAAAGTGTTTCGGTGTTAAAGGATGCAGCTTCTTCGGCTGTTTATGGATCAAGAGCTGCGAATGGAGTTATTTTGATTACGACTAAAAGTGGTAAGGGCTCGAAATCCAAAATTAATGCATCGGCATCTTATTCGATAGGGATACCCGTTCATGCTTGGGAGTATATGAGTGATTATGCTCGTTCGTTGACTTTGTTGCAACGAAATGCGGCAGTCTCTACTGCTCCTGATAATTTTCGTTTCAAAAATGGGACAATTGATCAATGGATGGCTATGGGTATGATAGACCCTTTGCGTTATCCTAATACAGATTGGTATGATGTTATCTTGCGGACAGGAGGTATCCAGAAGTATAATATTTCAGCTTCAGGAAGTAATGATAAATCTAATTATTTTGTTTCCGTAGGGATAATGGATGAGGATGGGCTTTTAATGAATAACGATTATACTCAGTATAATGCGAGAATGAGTTATGATATGAAAATATTTCCTAATCTGACAATCGGAACGAAATTTTCAGGAAACTGGTCGAAAATGCAGTATGCTAATACAAATGACTTTCAAGGAACAATCAATGCCGCTTCAATGAAATTTGCTGTTGCGGGTATTACCCCTTATGACCCGGTTACTGGATATTATGGAGGTGCAATGGCATATGGAGAAGATTCTCAGGTATTTAATCCTTATTCGGCATATACAAATCAATTGTCCCAAAAAGATCGGCAGGAAGCAAATGGTAATATTTCTTTAAGTTGG
>UMEI01039107.1_pt1 | contig 54298 bp, 48 predicted proteins | sample 1964711 | NCBI WGS metagenome assembly UMEI01 (sample SAMEA4836016, study PRJEB28245) | human gut metagenome | biome: gut microbiome; material: fecal sample | place: Denmark | collected 2008 | reverse complement strand
CGTCCATATCAGTTTTTGTATCAAGAAGGAGATGATTATATTTTCATGAATCAGGAAACTTTCGACCAACATCCTATTTCACGTGACCAGATTACAGGGGTTGATTTCTTGAAAGAAGGTATGATTGCCGAAGTTGTATCTGATACTTCTACCGAAACTATCCTTTTTGCAGAATTACCGGTAAAAGTGCAATTGCAGGTGACTTATACCGAACCGGGCTTGAAAGGGGATACTGCAACAAATACATTGAAACCTGCAACTGTAGAGACGGGAGCTACTGTGCGCGTTCCGTTGTTTATCAACGAAGGTGAAATTATAGAAGTAGATACCCGCGAAGGAACTTATGTTGGGCGTGTGAAATAAAAACAATTATTGATTTTAGCTAATAACTTATGAGAAGGCATATCTATACGATATGCCTTTTTTATTGGGACAAATGTCTTTTATATAGAGATTATTCATTATCTTTGCTACTGAAAGGGACCTTTCCGTGTGCTTGCTATACCACGTAAAAAACAAGGATTATAAGAGTCGGGTAGATATTATTGAAAATCTTTTTACAGGTGTTTTCTCTTAAGGAGAAGGAGAATAACCTCTGATAAGATTTTGACCGGACTCGATGAATAAATGGCCGGCTTTTCCGCGGAACTTTCCCTTATTTTATCAACTACATTATAATAATAGAAAATGAAACAGAAAGAAACGGCGCTGGTCTGCTTCTCTGGAGGGCAGGATTCTACAACATGTTTGTTTTGGGCATTGGCACATTTCGAGTCGGTACAGGCTATAAGTTTTGTATATGGGCAGAAGCATTCTTTAGAGGTAGAGATGGCCCGGAAGATTGCGAAGAAAGCCGGAGTTCCTTTTGAGGTGCTCGATGTATCGTTGATGGCTCAATTGACTGATAATTCTTTGACAAATCCGGAGTTGAAGATGGATGAGGAAAAACCGGAGAATACTTATCCGAATACTTTTGTTCCGGGACGGAATATGGTGTTTCTGACCTTTGCTGCTATTGTCGGATTTCAAAGAGGTATCAGGCATTTGGTGACCGGAGTTTCTCAGGCCGATTTTAGCGGTTATCCGGATTGCAGGGATACTTTTATCCGTTCGCTGAATGTATCTCTCAATCTGGCGATGGATGCGCAGTTTGAAATACATACCCCTTTGATGTGGAGGGATAAGGAAGCCGTGTGGGCACTTTCGGATGAATTGGGTGTTTTTGACTTGGTTCGCCAAGAAACGTTGACTTGTTATAACGGCATTCCGGGTGACGGGTGCGGACATTGTCCGGCATGTAAACTTAGGAGAAACGGATTAGAAAAATACTTGTCGCACAGGCATAAGAAGACCGAGTGATATTGTTGTTAATGGTGTATAGGTCATTGTTTTTTTATTTTCTCTTTGTTTAGTAAATTGGAGGGGATGAGTTCCTGCTGTGCAGTAAACCGGGGAAAATATTTTATGCTTATGGGTATGAGTACCATTTCACAAGCCAATACAATCAGGAGAATCAGGAGATAGCTTGTGAATGATTCGGAAATCAACGGATAAAGCAGTGCCCCGGCAGTCGTGAAAATAGACCAGTGTGTACCGAATGTAATGAGTGAGTATCGTCCGAAGTAAGCGATGCCCGGGAGATGTTTTATCCATTTGGATAAGAACAGGATAGAAAGGGTTCCTCCGATGCCTGCAGAGTAAAATATCCAATAGTGGTCAGGGAGGTGCAGCCCGGCAATATTTACCGGTTGGGCAACGTAATATACAAAGACTGAAATGGGTATAATACTTGCAAATAAATATTTGTCTCTGTGTTTATTTTCTGTTAAGAATCCGCTTTTCCGAATTAGGTAGCCTATGTGAAAAAAAGGCAGGGAGACAAGTGTAGATGTTCCTTTGTAAGGAAGGACGATTCCGTTAGTAGCCAAATACCAGCCTATGACGGATATGATGATAATGGATATGTTCAGCAAGGTAAAGTTTAGAAACTTGTGCAAAATGTAGTATATGATGTTTATTTCGAATAAGCAAGTAAGGAACCATAAGGGTGGATTGTGGGAGCCTCCCCCTCCGAACCGAATCGGGTCCCAGAATTGCCATTTGAAATTATTCAACATATTGTTTCCCTGAAGTGTATTTATGACGGCCCAGATAAAATCGAACAGGTAGGAAAATATAAAGAAGAAAAACAGGGGAACGATGAGATTGTTTATTTTCTTTATGGTAAACTCAAAAATACCGGAATATTGTTTGAAGAATAGACCTGATAAAAAGAAATATAAAGGCATACGGAAGGAATCGAAGAAGATACCGATTTTATAGTCGAGGATGGTAGTGTCGATATGTGCATATACCACTAAGATAATGCATATGCCTTTTGCTATATCTATGTATTCTATTCGTTGCTTCTTGTGGATGTCTGTCATATAAAAGTAGAAATTGGAAAAAGAAAGGCAAATATATAAATAAAATATCGAATAGCTACCGTAAATTCCGGTTTGAGACGTAATTGTATGTATGATGTAGAGCCAAATCCGACTTGGATTTGGTGAGGATTATTTATAGAATTCTTTTCGGACAAAATTCAAACAGGCTCTTATTTTATATAAAATTTTTCTATTGGTTTCTTAAAATACCCTATCTTTGTAACCATCACAAGAACAAATACATATATGCCCTATTTTTCAGTAATAATACCTGTTTATAATCGTCCTGATGAAGTACGGGATTTGTTGGAAAGTCTTAGTAATCAGACCTCTTATGATTTTGAAATTTTGTTGGTGGAGGATGGCTCGACATTGCCTTGCCGCTCTGTTGCAAATGATTATTCGGAGAAGCTCGATATACATTATTACTATAAGGAAAATGAGGGGCGAAGTATTGCCCGAAATTACGGTATGGAGAAAGCGTCGGGAGAATATTTCATTTTCTTTGACTCTGATTGTGTCATTCCTGAGTCCTATTTTGAAATAGTCCGGAAGGAATTGGACCGGAATTATGCTGATTGTTTCGGCGGTCCGGATAAGGCTCATGAGTCTTTTTCGGACATACAGAAAGCTATAAACTATTCGATGACTTCATTTCTGACAACGGGGGGGATACGAGGAGGAAAGATGCAGTTGGAGAAGTTTACTCCACGTACATTTAACATGGGATTTTCCAGGAAAGTATTCGAATCTGTCGGAGGCTTCAGGGAGATGTTCAGCGAAGATATCGATATGAGTACACGTATCCGGCAAGCTGGGTTTTCGATTAGACTTATTCGCCCGGCGTATGTCTATCATAAGCGGCGTACCAGTTTGAAACTTTTTTGCCGGCAGATTTATATATTCGGGATGTCTCGGATTTCGTTGTATCTTTTATATCCCGATACCTTGAAAATTGTGCATTTATTACCGGCAGCTTTTGTCTTGGGCTCGTTGGCGATGATTATAGCCTCGTTTTTCTGGCCGTATGCCATATTACCGTTGCTTTTCTATCTGTTGGCAATATTTGCCGTTTCCCTGTTTTCGAATAAGAATCTTAAGATTGCGGCATTGTCGGTGATAACCAGTGTCATACAATTGGGGGGCTACGGTATAGGCTTTATGAAGGCATTTTTCTTGAAAATATTGTTGGGCAGAGGCCGGGATGAGACAGAAGAGATACGTTTGCGTAAGGGGAAATAAATTGTTAAGATTGCCATGAGAAAGACCGAAAAATTGAATATTAACGAATGGGCAGTGGAAGACCGTCCTCGTGAAAAAATGCTTTTGAAAGGTATTCAGGCGTTGAGCAATGCAGAACTTATTGCTATTTTGATTGGTTCGGGAAACAAGAAAGAAACGGCGGTGGAACTGTCGCAACGGATATTGAATGATGTGAATAACAGCCTGAATCAATTGGGTAAGTTGAGTGTGTATGATTTGTCTGATACTTATGATGGCATAGGGGAGGCAAAAGCCATCAGTATTATTGCTGCGTTGGAACTGGGCCGGAGAAGGAAAAGCGAAAAAGCTGAAGTGCGTAAAAAGATACTTTCGAGCCGGGATGTGTATGATTTGTTTTACCCTCAACTGGCAGACCTTCCGCATGAAGAATTTTGGGTTGCTTTTTTAAACTCGTCGAATAAAGTGATGGATAAAGTCCGTGTAGGCCAAGGGGGTACGACTTTTGCTCCGGTAGATATAAGACTGGTGTTGAAGCCCGCTGTACAGAAGTTGGCTTCGGGGTTGATATTGTGCCACAACCATCCATCCAGCACGAATAAACCCAGTAGACTTGATGTTGAGTTGACTCGGAAGGTAAAAGAGGCGGCAGCCTTGTTCGATATCCGCATTTTAGACCATATAATCTTTTGTGATGATGGTTATTTTAGCTTTGCAGACGAAGGTATATTATAAATAAAATATGGAAGGTATGAAAAAAGTGCTATGGTGCATTCCGTTTCTTTTTGTATTATCGGCATGCGGAAGTTCGGAAGTTAAGCAGATTGTTTTAGAGAATACAGATGGTAGAGCGCATGTTGATGAGGCATTGTTGTTTACACGCGAACAGCTGCAAGCCGAAGAGATGTTGTTGTCTCCCGTAGTTCGGGATGAAAAAGGGGAGCTGGTAGCTTGCCAGGCCGATGATATGGATGGTGATGGAAAATGGGATGAATTTGCATTTGTATATTCTCTTGAGCCTGGCCAGAAGGCAGTTTTGTCTCTCGAATGGGTAGAGCCGGAGGATTATCCTCAATTTGCTTCCCGTACGAATATACGGTATGGCAAGATGTATGCACCCGGAGATATCCGGGAATTGAAAACCGATGTGCATGGTAAATACAATCTGGCGAGAGGTGAGGGGTATCCTTACCAGATGGATGGTATTGCTTGGGAAAATGATAAGATGGGGTTCCGGCACTATTTCGATGGGCGGAATTGTCGGGATGTTTTCGGCAAGAGAGTTTCGGATATGGTTTTAGATACTGTTGGTATCCGGCCCGAAGGTATACCGGGAGATACATATCATGTATTGGCCGGGTGGGGCCGGGATATTATGAGCGCTGCCAATTCGTTCGGTTTGGGAGGACTTGCGTTGCAGACTCAAGATAGTCTTGTGCGCTTGGGTGTGACTATAGATAAGACGGTCGATAATGTCGATTCTACTCGATATGCTTTGATTGCGGAGGGACCGGTGAGGTCGGTATTTGACCTTGATTTTTATGGATGGGAAGTGCCGGGAGGTAAAATCGATGTGAAGGAAACGGTTACTATCTGGGCAGGAAAATTCGGTTATGAAAATAAGGTAAGAACATCAGCTTTACCTGATAGCACATATTTGGTTACGGGTATTGTTTCGAACTTTAATGATATGCCTTATGAGAAAAAGCAATTTGGAGATTATACAGCAATGATGACTCATGACAAGCAGACCTATAATAAGGAATGGTATATGGGGATGGCATTGATTATACCCAACAATAATTTGGCAGAAACCTTTGATGCGCCTAAAGATAGTGCGGATATTATAAAGACATGGTGTGCCCGTCTGAAGCCTGATATGGATAGTTTGTATCATTTTAATGCGTATGCGGCATGGGAATTGACCGATTCTAAGTTTAGCGACAGAGAATATTTCTTTTCTTTGATAGGAGATTATGCTGATAAGATGAACCGACCCTATAAAGTGATATTGAAATAGCTATTAAGTTCTTAAGAAGATGCGGTTATATAAAGATAAAGCTTTTTGCCTGCAGAAACTATTCGGTTTTGAAGTTGGAAAAATGAATGTCCGAACCGAGATTTTAGCAGGTATTACTACCTTTTTAACGATGTCTTATATTCTTGCCGTAAATCCTGAAGTTCTGGGACAAGCAGGGATGGACAAAGGGGCTGTATTTACAGCGACGGCTCTGTCTTCTGTTGTTGCGACATTAGTAATGGCTTTGTGGGCAAAGTTGCCTTTTGCTTTGGCTCCTGGAATGGGGTTGAATGCTTTTTTCGCCTTTACGGTGTGTCTGGCAATGGGGAATAGTTGGCAATTTGCTTTGACAGCGGTTTTGATAGAAGGTATATTGTTTATCGTATTGACATTGACAAATTTGCGGGAAGCTATTGTAAATGCCATACCGATGTCATTGAAGAACGCCATTGGTGCCGGTATCGGTTTGTTCATAGCGTTTATCGGATTGCAGAATGCCGGTATTGTAACTCATAATGATGCCACATTAGTTTCTTTAGGGAACATCACTTCCCGTTCTCCTTTATTGGCTCTTGCCGGATTGGCCATAACATCGGTATTACTGGTTAAGAATGTAAAGGGAGCCATGTTGATAGGAATTGTATTGACGACCATTATTGGTATTCCGATGGGGATAACACAATATAAAGGAATCATGAGCCTTCCCCCGTCTTTGTCTCCTGTCTTTTGTCAGTTTGATTTTGAGAATGTGTTTACGGGCAAGATGGCAATTACAGTATTTACATTGCTCTTTATTGATATGTTCGATACTATCGGGACATTGGTCGGAGTATCGGCAAAAGCAGGGATGTTGCAGAACGGGAAGATACCTCGGGTGAAGGAGGCTTTTATGGCCGATGCTATCGGTACGACGTTCGGAGCCCTTGTGGGGACAAGTACGGTCTCGACATATGTAGAAAGTGCGTCGGGGGTAGCACAAGGCGGCCGGTCGGGACTGACCTCCTTTGTCGTAGCTTTATGTTTCATGGCGGCTATACTTTTTTCTCCGCTGTTCCTTTCTATTCCGGGAGTAGCTACGTCTCCGGTATTGGTGTTGGTAGGTCTGTTTATGCTTGCGCCTATAAAGGAAATCGATTTGGATGATTTTTCCGAATCAATACCTGCATTTATATGTATTATAACCATACCCATGGCTTATAGCATATCTGATGGCATAGTGTTGGGGCTGATAAGCTATGTGCTTATCAATCTGTTTTGTGGAAAGCGTAGGAAGTTATCGGTAGCTATGTATTTATTGGCCCTGTTTTTTACGTTGAAATATCTTATCTGAACTATTTATTGTCTTCAAGATATTCTTTTTTGAAGATATTGACACATAAAATGAATATGGATAGCAAGAGCGGACCGAAAATGACTCCCATGAACCCGAACAAGGACAATCCTATGACGACACCGAATATCGTGATTAGAGGGTGTGTATCGGCCAGTTTCTTTTGCAGGACAAACCGTATCAAGTTGTCTACATTTGTTATTATGGCGAGAGAGTAAGCCGCCAGGCATACGGCAAAAATCCAGTTCCCGGTCAGTGCCAGGTATACGACCAGAGGTGCCCAGACGATAGATGTCCCTACAATAGGGATGATAGTTGCGAAGCAAGTAAGGAAACCGAAAAGAAGAGCATTCGGGACACCGAAAATCACGTAACCGATGAGAGCTACCAGCCCTTGTATAATAGCGAGCAAAGGTATCCCGATGGCATTCGATTTTACAATAAGTTCGATTTCTTTCACTACGTTTTTTTTGTTTTCTTGGCTGAAAGGTAGTATTTCGTATATGTATTTTTCCATTTTTTTCCCGCCTATAATCATAAAGTAAAGTACAAACAGCAGGACGAAGATATTTACCACGAAACCGGTGATTCCGCTCATCAACGTTTGCCCTATCTGAGGCAGCGTGGAGACAATAGATGATATGTTATCTCGGTCGAAAATATTGTATCCGGTTTTGTTTTCTATCAAGTTGACAATGTGTTCTACTTCCTGTACAAAAGCGTTCGGGTCAAGATTGATGTTTTGCAGCTTGCTTATAAATAGCCATACAGCGAGGGTAAGTGGTATCAAAAATATCAATATCGATTCTATCAGTAGCAGAATGGCGGTCATGCTGGGCCTGATTTTCTTCTTCTCGGTCAGGTAAAGCATCTGGTTTCGTACCAGAATATAGATGGTTGAGGCACCCAATATGCCTCCTAAGAAGGGAATGAATTCTATGAATAGAATAACTCCCAGTACCAGAATGATAGTTATTAACGAATATCTCCAATATTGTTCTTTGGCACTCATATCTGAAATTTTAATATACAAGTATAGAACAAGATTTGAAGGCGCAATGTTTGCCTGACTGGTATTTAAGCGAAAATTTGAACAGGTTTAAAAAAATATTTCAGAATATTTTTATGTTACCGATAGGTAACTTATTTTTGTAACCGAATGGTAACATATAAAATAGCAGTATGGAATTTATACGAAATAAAGAGCAGACCAAACAAAGTCTGTTGGATGCTGTAGATTCTTTGGTTGAAGAGTCGGGATATGAAGCATTGGGAATCAATGCCGTTGCTGCGAAAGCCGGTGTGTCGAAGATGTTGATATACCGTTATTTCGGTTCTTTGGAAGGATTGATAACCGCTTATATACAACAATATGATTATTGGATAAATTTTAATGGAACATTACCGTCGGGCAGGGAGGGTCTGGGGTTTTTTATAAAGGAGATGTTTCATCGTCAGATAACATTTTTGAGAGAGAATTATACGCTTCGGCGGTTGTACCGGTGGGAATTGTCGCATGAAAATTCTTTAGTGGAAAAGTTAAGGCAGCGTCGGGAAGAAAAAGGGGTATGGTTGGTTGAGGCAGTGAGCCGCTTATCCGGGCACCCGAGAAAAGAAGTGGCGGCTGTTGCTTCGGTGATGACAGCTGCTATAAGTTATCTGGTGCTACTCGAAGAAAATTGTCTGGTGTACAATGGAATCAGTATACAGGAAGAGGCCGGATGGAAACAGATAGAGGAGGGAATAGATTTGATGGTAGACCTTTGGATAAATAGAAAATGAGGATAAGTCGGATAATAACGGTATTGTTTTGGAATATATTTTAGGTATGTGATGCGAGTAATTTTGTGGAAAAGGGAAAAAATATGATAAAGAGTATGGAAGACGATTATATGTTTATGATAGAGCAGGCAGTAAAGGCTCCTTCGGGGCATAATACCCAACCGTGGATATTTGAAGTGGGAGATGACGGTGTAACTTTGAAACCGGATATGTCCAAATCGTTACCGATTGTCGATGCAGACAATCGGGAGATGTTTGTCTCTTTGGGTTGTGCTCTGGAAAATCTGGTTATTGCTGCGTCGGTAAGAGGGTATGGCTTTGATATAAAAGTTACGGATGACAAATGTGTACGGGTTTCCTTTTCTCTTCAGGAGAAAAAATATAGGTATGCTTCGTTATTTCCTCAAATAATACTGCGGAGTACGAACCGGAGTGTGTATTCGGGGAAAAGTATCGAAGATTCTCTGATGGTTAGGCTTATAAATTCGTCACAAGAAGGGAATGTCGAGTTATTTTCTTATGCAAGGGGAAGTAAGGAGTATGAGGATATTGAGAATTTGATTTTTCAAGGAAATGAGATACAAATGGGAAATGATGCATTTAAGAAAGAACTGAAAGAATGGATGCGTTATAACAAGCGGCATACAGAACGGGAACGGGACGGGCTTAGTTATGCCGTTTTTGGAGCTCCAGATTTGCCGATGTTCATATCCAAAACGATAATGAATAGCTTACTTCGTCCGAAAGCTCAGAATAAAAGTGATTTGAAAAAGATGAAATCGTCTTCCCATGCCGTGTTGTTTACTGTAAATCATAATGTTCCGGAGGAGTGGATAAATCTGGGTCGGTGTCTACAACGTTTGTTGTTACAATTGACTGAGCATGGAATTTCGTATGCATTTATGAACCAACCTTGTGAAATAGAGATTGTTTCCGGGGAGTTGTGCCGGAATCTGGGGCTTGGGACTCGCTTCCCCGTGGTTCTTTTACGAGTGGGATATGCAGTTCCGATGCCGTTTTCTTTGAGAAAAGAAGTCGGTGGATTTGTCCGGTATAAGTAATTTGGGAAAGGAAAAAGAGCCCGAAACATTAAAAATCATTCGGGCTCTTATCGGAAATCAGAGGTTATTTGCTAAGATTTCCGGCTGTTTCGGCCAGCCGGATAAATTCGTGCCGGTATCCTTCACGGTCATCACCGAGCCCTTTGCGTGCAGTCTCTATGACTTTTTCGAACGAGGCATTTCCTTTGAAATCGGAATCGCGAAGAAGCTGCCCGAACATGGCTACCGCCGAAGCAAATCTGAAATCGTCCGAAACGTTGTCTCCACCCTTGTCGATAAGGCTTTTTTCGATTCGTCGACTTTGTTTTTCTTCGGGCATTTTATAACGTAACTTTACGGTCAACATTTCTTTCGATGACAGAAGTTGAGGCGTATTTAACGATGTGCTGCTCTGATATTTCAAGGCATCGATAGTACCCTGTATATTCCCTTTGACTCCGACTGGTATGACTTCGTAGAAGGCTGTAACGGTATGTCCGGCTCCTATTTCACCGGCATCTTTGGTGTCGTCGTTGAAGTCTTCGTCGTTTAGCATACGACTTTCATATCCAATGAGACGGTACGATTGCACCTGTGCCGGATTAAATTCTATTTGCAATTTTACATCGTTGGCTACGGTGTAGAGCGAGCTGCCAAATTCGTTGACCAGCACTTTATTGGCTTCCTGAAGGTTGTCGATATAAGCATGGTTTCCATTCCCTTTTTCGGCGAGTACCTGCATTTTTTTATCCTTATAGTTTCCCATACCGTATCCGAGTATTGTAAGATAGATGCCGCTTTTCCTTTTGGAAGAAATAAGAGTTTCGAGCGCTTGGTCGTCAGATATGCCGACATTGAAATCTCCATCGGTACAGAGTATAATGCGATTGTTGCCGCCTTTTATGAAATTTTGGGAAGCGATTTTGTACGCTAAGTTGATACCCTCGCCCCCTGCGGTCGAGCCTCCTGCAGTGAGTTTTTCGATGGCGTCTTTGATTTTTTGTTTCTCGCTTCCTGAGGTAGAGGGAAGTACTTCTCCTGCAGAGCCGGAATAGACGACGATGGCTACCCGGTCTTTTTCCCTGAGATTATTGACCAGAAGTTTCAGCGATGATTTTACCAGTTCGAGACGGGTAGGTCCATACATCGAACCTGATACGTCTATAAGAAAAACAAAATTGGCTTCCGGTAGATTCTCCGAAGGTATTTCTTTGGCTTTTAGCCCTATTTTGACTAAACGATGCTCCTTGTTCCATGGGCAGATTCCTACTTCCGTATCGATGTTTACCGGATGATTGCCCGATGGCAGGGAGTAGTTGTATGAGAAATAATTGACAAGCTCTTCGACGCGAACAGCATCTTTAGGAGGAAGTTGGCCTTGATTGATGAATCTTCTCATATTTGCATAAGAAGCAGCATCTACATCGATAGAAAAAGTCGATAACGGATTCTTGTCGGGAGATAAGAAGCGGTTTTCTGAAAATGAAGAATATTCTTCTTTGTGGGCCGGCCTGTATGATGTTTGGTACGGTGCCGGTAATGCTGCCCGGCATACCATTTTAGCCATGGGTCTTGCTACTTCATCGCAGCTTACATATTCTGTAACGGCTTCTTCTTTCAGGATGGTATTGTCCGGTATGAGCCGTATATTCAATATCGTTTTTTTTACCTGGACTTTCTGTGTTTTGAAGCCGATTGCAGAAAAGCGTAAGTAAGTATTTACTTTCGTTGTTATGGAGTATTTCCCTTCCTGAGAAGAGACTGTAGCTTTATGAGTACCGTCGATTGTAATGGATACTCCTGCGAGGGGGTGTCCAGTGGAGGCGTCGGTCACAATACCTGATACGGTTATATCGGGAACTGCTGCCACAAGGATGTTCGAAACCAGTGAACATACGATACTCAACCAGAGAGCTTTGAAATAATTTTTTGTTTTCATATTTTTATTTTTTTATGATGAATGATTCGATTTGTTTCTTTATAGATGCAGGACTTTTGTGAATTCCATAAATTGGTTGAAAATTTTTTTTGTCTCTGTTTTTTATGGAATTTTGCCAAAACATGTATCTTTATAAGAAAATAGGAATATGTTCTTATTCAAGCGTAAAGGAGAAGCAGAGAGTGATGAAGACTTGTTGCGGCAATATCTTCGTTCGGGCGATGCAGAATATTTCGGTATTCTGTATAACCGCTATATCCCGTTGGTGTACGGTTTGTGTCTGAAATATCTTCGTGCTCCGGAAGATGCCGAGGATGCTGTGATGCAATTGTTTGAGGAGTTGTCCGATAAGGTAAAACATTATGAGATTTCCAATTTTAAGACATGGCTTTACAGTGTGGCAAAGAATCATTGCTTGCAATTGCTGCGTCGAGATGCCAGAGAATTTCCGGCAGACTGGAATACGTTGGTAGCCGAGTCGGGCGAATTCTTGGACTTGTTGGAAGAAGAGGGCGATGAGGAGCAATTAAAAGCTTTGCATCATTGTTTGGACCGTTTGCCGGAGGAGCAGAGAGTCAGTGTGTGTGAATTTTTTCTCTCGGAGAAATCTTATGCTGAGATTGCCGAACAGACAGGCTATTTGTTGAAGAGTGTGAAAAGCTATATACAGAATGGAAAACGAAATCTGAAATTGTGTATCGAAAAAACGACAAAGGAATGGGGTTATTGTCCTATATAAGAGGTGACAGGAAAGGAAAGGCTGCTCATGAGCTGGAACGTAAAGCAATGCAGGATCCTTTTTTATCGGAAGCACTTGATGGTTACGATGATGCCGATGTGCAAGATACGGATAAGCGGTTGCTTCGGTTGCAGGAAAGAGTGTCCCGGCGTACTCGTAAAAGGCGGGTTCCTATATATGGTGCAGTAGCGGCAGTTTTGCTTTTGAGCCTGTCGGTCTCAATCTATTTGTTTACAAGGTATGAACTTCCAGATGAGGAGCTCGCTGTTTTGGCAGAGAGCCGTACTGTGGATACATTGAGTATTATGATGCCTGCGGGGAATATGGAGCAAATAGGCAAACAGGAGTCTCCGGTCGTTGCCGATGCAGAGCCGGTACGGTCGAAAAAATCTCAAAAAAAAGAGATGGTTGCGGCTGAAAGGGAGTTGCAAACCGTTTCTGATATGGCAGACGGACTGGAAGAAAGTATAGTTACGGTAGACGAAAAAAGAGATATTTATTCTTCACGACGTAAAATTGCCTCCTTGTCTTCTATCCGAAAAGATACAGCTTTGGTCCAAGCTTCGGCTACAGCCCGTAACCAAAGTATGGCATTGGCCGTTGCACCGAAATTGCCCGAACCGGTTCCGGTAATGGGCTATGAAAAGTATTATGATTATCTGTATAAAAGCGTTGTTGTTCCGGTAGATTCGGTAGGTGTACCGGTAAAGGGCACTGTAATTTTGAAATTTAAGATTGATGAGAAAGGACGCCCGGGAGATTTTGTCGTTGTCGAAAGCCTTTCTCCCGGACTTGCCCAAGAGGTGATGCGAGTACTTAAGGCCGGTCCTGACTGGAATCCTGCCGGTGAGGTATCATCGTTTGTCGTGAAGTTTTAAGTTCGTCCGATACGGTACAATAGCTCTTTTACAGCATCTTGTGTACAGTTTTTTTCTTCGAGGAGTTCTATAAACTTACTCCCGATGATTCCGCCCGATGCATTTTGGCAGGCAGTATCGAATGTCTCTTTGTTGGAGATTCCAAATCCGATGAGACGAGGATTGCGAAGGTGCATATTTTCTATACGTCTGAAATAGAGCTCTTTCTCACCGGCAAAAGATTTTTGAGCACCGGTTGTAGATGCTGATGAAACCATATAGATGAAGCCGTCGGTATGTTCGTCGATAAACCGGATTCTCTCTTCAGACGTTTCGGGAGTGATAAGCATGATGATTCTCAGTCCGTAGCGGTCAGCTACCGGTTTATAATCTTGAAGGTAATCTTGGAATGGCAAGTCGGGGATTATCATTCCGTCTATACCTCGTTCGGAGCAGTCACGACAAAAATTTTCAAATCCGTATTGCATGATAGGATTTAAGTATCCCATCAATATGATAGGTATATGTATTCCGGTACGTATGTCACTTAATTGCCGGAATAGCAGTTTTAATGACATGCCGTTTTTTAAAGCTCGGGTAGATGCTGCTTGTATGACCGGGCCATCGGCCATAGGGTCGGAAAAGGGAATACCTATTTCTACCATATCGACTCCTTGATTTTGTAACTCGTATACTATTTTGCGGGTATCGTCTGTATGAGGATATCCGGCGGTGAAATAGACGGAGAGAATGTTCCGCTTTTTCTGTTCGAAAAGAATGTTAATCCTGTTCATTTCTATCTGTAAATTTTATGTGGTCGATAAATCTTTTGAGTTTTTCCGCATTTTTCAATCCCGGTTCGATTTCGAAGCGGCTGTTCAAATCTATTCCTGCAAATTTAGGATGGAAAAACCGTTTTATTTTAATGAAATCTTCCGGTGCAATGCCTCCGCTCAGGAGAAAAGGGACGGGACCATGATAGCTATCCAATATTTCCCATGGAAACGTTTTTCCGGAACCTCCCCGTCCTGTTGAAGTGCGCGTGTCGAATAACAGAAAGTCACAACATGTATAATAAGAGATACAAGGCTTCAGGTCGTCAGTGTCCCCAATAGGAAAAGCCTTTATTATTTTTACTCCGCTCTTTTGCAATGTTTGGCATAGTTCGGGAGGTTCTTCACCATGCAACTGTACATAGTCAAGGTGGAATGACTTTATTTTTTCCTGTATCGAGTGAAGATTCTCGTTGACAAACACTCCGGCTTTTCGGATGTTTTCCGGTAGATATGCAGGCCTCTCGGAGATATAGCGGGGCGATTTGGAATAGAATATAAATCCTATAATGTCTATTCCGAGTTTTTCTATCTGGCGTATATTATCGCCGTCCCGCATGCCGCAAACCTTTATAATCATATTTTCAACTGTTTTATAAAAGCTGATAATGCACAACCGGGCAATTCGTGTTTCATAAAATTTTCTCCCATTAAGAATCCCCGGAAACCTGCAGCTCTTAGTTCTTTCACTGTTTTGGGGTCGGAGATGCCGCTTTCGGAGATACACAATTTTTGGGGAGGTAGTTTTTTTATCATTTCAAAAGAGCGGTTTATGTCTGTTTCGAAAGATGTCAGGTCGCGATTATTGATACCTACCATATCTGTGTCGGAATTTTCGATATAACACAGCTCTGCCTCGTCGTGCAATTCTAACAATACTTCCAATCCCAGTTGATGTGCCAGCTGGACAAACCGGTTGCATTCTTGCGTGGAGATGGCTGCCGCAATAAGTAAGATAGCATCGGCTCCCATTGCTTTGGCTTGGTATATCTGATATTCGTCGATGATGAATTCTTTTCTCAGAAGGGGCATATTTACCATTTTTCTGGCTTGGCAAAGGTCTCCCGGAGTACCTCCGAAAAATATTTCGTCAGTGAGTATCGACGAGGCAGATGCACCGGCTTTTTCATAAGCAGGAATTGTGTCTTTGATTTGAGCATTTGGGTGTATCCAGCCTTTGGAAGGAGATTTCCTTTTAAACTCTGCAATAATGCCGGTTTCCGATTTTTGCAAGGACTTGCTCATAGATATCGTATGGCGGTTTATTTGTTCCGTTTCGAGAAGACGTTCGATACTGAATGCTTCTTGATGCCGTTCGATTTCTTTCTTTTTATTTGCAATGATATGTTCTAAGATGTTCATAGGTCAACTGTTGATTTGCAGGAATTTTTTGAATGTGTTATAAGCTTTTCCGCTATCGAGGGATTCCCGGGCGATGTTTATACACTCGTCGATACTTTTATCTTTTTCAATGATTTGTATGGCAAAGGCTGCGTTTACAATGACACAACTTTTTTGTGCCGGAGTAGCTGTCCCTTGTAATACGTTGTCGAATATGCGTGCTGCATCTGCCGGAGTGTTACCTCCGTCCAAGTCGGCTTCGTTGCAACGGGTGAAGCCCAAGTCTTCCGGCAAATATATTTTCTCATTTGCCGAAGATGCTACTTTGAACTTATCGGTTAGAGATATTTCATCGTATCCGTCAAGGCTGTGGACTATGGCAAATCGGGTATGACTTTGTTGGAAAGTATAGGTGTATAATCTGAGCAGTGGCAGATTATATACTCCCAGTAGTTGGTATGCCGGTATGACAGGATTTACCAAAGGTCCCAGCATATTGAAAAAAGTACGTACCCCCAAGGCTTTACGTACAGGTGCTACGACTTTCAACGCAGGATTGAAGAAGGGTGCGTGCAGATAGGCGATATTGCTTTCTTCTATACTTTTCTTTAAGATTGCGGTGTCTGATGTGAATTTTACTCCGTGTTGCTCCATAACGTTACTGGCTCCGCTTACCGATGTAGCTCCGTAATTGCCGTGTTTTGCGACCGGGTAACCGGCTCCGGCTACTACGAAACATGAAGTAGTCGATATGTTGAATGTGTTTTTGCCATCTCCACCTGTACCGACAATGTCGACAGGTGCAAATTCCGATAGGTCTACCGGAACCCTCATTTCCAAAAGGGCATCGCGGAATCCGGCCAGTTCTTCTACCGATATGTTCCGCATTAGGAATACGGTAATGAGGGAGGCTATCTGAGTGTCGTTGTATTCCCCTTTTGCAATGTTTTGCAGCACTTTCTGGGCTTCATCCCTGTCAAGATAATGATGTTCGAAGAGCTTATATAAAATATCTTTCATGAGTCTTGTTTTAGTCGGTTAAGAAATTGCGTATAATGGTGTGTCCGTCGGGAGTCAATACCGATTCCGGATGGAATTGTATCCCGTGTATGTCATACTGCTTATGCCGTAGGGCCATAATTTGGCCGTCTTCGTCTATCGCCGTGATTTCGAGCACATCCGGCAGACCTGTTTTGTTGACAATCCAGGAATGATATCTTCCCACTTGAATTTCTTTTTCTAAACCCTTGAATAATATGTCATCCCCAATAATCTTTACAGGTGTTTGCACTCCGTGAAAAACTTCGGTAAGGTTGGTAAGCGTGGCTCCGAATGCCTCGGCTATGGCTTGATGCCCTAAACAAACACCCAGTATCTTTTTGGTCGGGGCGTATTCCCGGATGAGAGGGAGCAGCAATCCGGCTTCTTCCGGGATTCCCGGTCCCGGGGAGAGGATGATTTTGTCGAATCGTCCGACTTCTTCTAAAGAAATACAGTCGTTGCGGTGCACTTCTATATGTGCGTTGCATAGTTCTTTTACCAAATGTACGAGATTATAGGTAAATGAGTCGTAATTATCGAATATCAGTATTTTTTCCATAATGAATTGCAGATTTAGTTTTTTAAAGTAACGGCGATATCTATGGCTTTTTTCAAAGCACCTAACTTGTTATTGACTTCCTGAAGTTCGTTTTCTTCATTGCTGTGAGCTACGATTCCTCCCCCGGCCTGGTACCAAAGCTCGTTATTCCGGCTTACAAAAGTCCGGATGGTGATGGCTTGGTTGAGTTCTCCGTTGAGGCCGATGAATCCGATACAACCTCCATATGCCCCCCGGTTATGGGGCTCTATCTCGGAAATGAGCTGCATGGCGCGGACTTTCGGTGCTCCGGAAAGTGTCCCGGCAGGGAATGTATCTATAAAGGTCTTTATGGAATTACTTTCCTTATTTATCTTTCCGCATACTCTCGATACCAGATGTATGACGTGGCTGTAATATTGCGGTTCTTTATAGAATAGAATTTCCACATGACGGCAATTCCTGCTCAAATCATTCCGTGCCAAGTCTACCAGCATAACATGCTCGGCATTTTCTTTGGGGTCTTTGAGTAGGGTTTCGGTCAATTCTTTATCTTTACATACATCACCGGTACGACGTGTGGTCCCGGCGATAGGGTCGATGTAGGCGACTCCGTTTTCTATTTTGCAATGGGTTTCGGGAGAAGAACCGAATATCCGGTATCCACCAAAATCAAAGTAAAAAAGATAGGGCGACGGATTGACAGAGCGCAAAGCCCGGTATACTTTGAAATCATCTCCGGCAAAAGGCTGTATGAAACGCCGTGACAAAACAATCTGGAATACATCACCCCGCATACAATGCGAGATGCCTTTTCTTATATTGGCTTTATGCTCTTCGTCGGTTATGGTGCTATATTCGGGAGCTGTCAATGAAAAGTTGTATGAGGAAAAATTACGGTTTTCGATGGCAGCTTCAAGTTCATTGAGGGTACTGTTTTCATTTTCAGTCAACATTTCCACCAATGTCAGTTCGTTTTTGAAATGGTTGAAGACGATGATGTATTTAAATAGTACATATAACAGGTCGGGAGCGTCGTTTTGTTCGTCGTGGCTTTCCTTAATCCGGATAGATTCGAAATATTTTACGGCATTGAAAGTCGTATAACCATATAATCCGCATACCTGTTTGTCATCACCGGTTACTTTGAATTTTTCCATAAAGTGCCTGATGGCTTTTTCCACAGAAAATTCGTTGTTGATGGCTTGTTCCTCTTTATGCCCGTCAGGGTAAGTTGTCGTGCAGATATTCCTGTTTACTCCTATACTGGCCAGCGGACAGAGAGCGATGAATGACAAGCTGTTTTCATCGGCATGGTAATCGGAGCTTTCCATAAGAGCCGATTGGGCATACATATCCCTAACCTTCAAATATATGCTTACCGGAGTATGCAAGTCTCCCAGAACTTTTTTACTGATTGTCTTATAAGAATATTGTTTCATAGTTTCCGGATTTTATTTTTGATGATAATAATTGATATAAGTATCCATGTCCTTATCACCTCTGCCGGAGATTGTAAGGACTACGATATCGTCGGGATTGAATTTTATTTTTCGTAGAGCCCCCAATGCGTGAGCCGATTCGAGAGCCGGGATGATTCCTTCTGTTCGGGTCAGTTCGAAAGCGGAGTCTAAAGCCTCGTTATCATTGATTGCCAGGACCTGTGCTCGTCCGACGGCCGAAAGATTGGCGTGTATAGGGCCTATACCGGGGTAATCCAATCCGGCAGAGATAGAGTAAGGCTCTTCGATTTGTCCGTCCTCGTTTTGCATGACTAAGGTACGGGCACCATGGATAATACCGATTTTCCCTAATTGTATGGTGGCTGCCGATAGTCCGGAGTCTACGCCTTTTCCTCCGGCTTCGGCCAATACTATTTTTACATTCTCGTTGTCGAGGTAATGATATATAGTGCCTGCAGCATTGCTCCCCCCACCTACGCAAGCTATCAGGTAATCGGGATAGTCACGTCCTTCTTTTTCGAGTAGTTGCTTTTTGATTTCCTCACTGATGACTGATTGTAGCCGGGCTACCAAATCGGGGTAGGGATGGGGACCTACGGTAGACCCGATGATATAGTGTGTGTCTGACGGATGGCAACACCAGTCGCGGATAGCTTCGTTTGTAGCGTCTTTCAATGTCATATTTCCTGAAGTGACCGAGTAGACTGTAGCACCGAGCATTTGCATCTTTTGTACGTTGATATGCTGCCGTTCTACATCGGTCTTTCCCATATATACGATACATTCCATGTTCATTAGAGCACATACAGTTGCTGTTGCTACACCATGCTGTCCAGCCCCGGTCTCGGCAATTATCCGTTTCTTTCCCAGCCTTTTGGCCAAAAGTATCTGCCCGATAGTATTGTTTATTTTATGTGCTCCTGTATGGTTCAAGTCTTCCCGTTTCAGATAGATGCGACAGCCATATTTTTCCGAAAGTCGATGTGCGTAATAGAGGGGGGAAGGGCGCCCGACATAGTCATGCAAAAGCTGCTCGAACTCTTTTTTGAAATTATTGCTTTGGATAATTTTCAAATAGTTGTTCTTGAGGTTCTCAACACATCCATAAAGTATTTCGGGGATGTATGCTCCGCCAAAGTCTCCGTAAAAACCGTCTTGATTGACTTGATAATTTTCCATCTTCGTATGTAGTTTAATGATTTTTGAGGTGATAAAAAAAGGCCTGTCGTGATCGACAGGCCTTTTAAATAGGGTTATATTGTTTTAGTATATACACACGAGGCTGCTTACTCACGACTTTTGAAGTTGTAAGTGACGCCACCAATATGCATTTACTAAAATAGATTTCATCTTGTTTGACTTTTGTTGGGTACAAATGTAATTATTGTAAAATAAAATGCAAACAGAATGAAGAAAAAAATATAAAAAAATATAAGTGACTTTTGTCATAGTCACAAAAGTTGTTGTAAGTATGGTTGAGTATTAAATGAAACAAGAGGAATAACTTTCATAGTTTTCCTCTTGCCCTTTATATCGATTGATATATGATTATTCGTTAATCAATAGCCATGCATCGTTGAATCGGTTCGGATATTTTGTTTTGATACTTTCACGCAATTCGGTAGCAGAAGGTCTGTCGTCGAAGCTTCCGACAATAACACGGTACATACCTTGAGCATTCTGTGCCAGAAAAGCGTTATACCCGTCGGCAACTAAAGACTCTTGCAATCCGGATGCATTTGTTTTCATAGTGAAACTTCCTACTACAACATTGAATAATTTTAGTTTCGAAGCATCTCCGGCGTTTACAGTCGTGATTTTTTCACTGCTGACCCGTATGGGTGTCGTAGTGGTCGTTGGGGTAGCCGGTTTCACGACTACAGGTTCGGGTGCTGTTGTTGGTTCTTCAACCACAGGTTTCTCCTGAGCTTTTTCATATGCGGCCTTGTAAGCGCTTTCTTTCGATTTGCAAGAACCCATTCCTATTGCTATGGCAATGGCCGAGACAATCAATAACCAATTTTTCTTCATAATCTGTTTTTATTTACTTGTTATTAATACCTTATCTTACCCATTTTTAGGCTGTTGAAACTAAAGAACAAATGTACAAAATAAATTATAGATAGATATGCGATTGGGAAAAAACTATCGTGAAAAATTTCAGAACAAGATGAAATAAACTGAATTTTGGGGTATTCTGAGACAATTTCAATGTTTATAAATATATTTTTGTAAAATTCGAATACTTTGTTAGATAAAAATCAACCGGTTCTTCAATAGGTCGATAATTTGGGTATTTAGTTTTTGTGCATTTATAGGCTTTGACGTATAGGCGTCGAAACCGCTGTTCAGAATGTTCTGTTCATCATCGGCATAAGCATAGGCGGTAACAGCAATGATAGGTATAGCCGGAGCTATTTCTTTGATTTTTTCAGCAGATTCGTATCCATTCATTTTGGGCATATTGATATCCATGAGGATGAGATGAGGACTATGTTTCTTGAATAGTTCTACCGCTTCTTCTCCATCCCAGGCATGTATGATTTCATAATTGTTTCGTAAAATAGAGTAGAACAGTTTGTAATTGCTCTCGTTATCTTCGGCAATTAGAATCTTTAATTTTTCCTTTTCGGCTTTTTTCACTTTGTATGGAATTGACTTTCGGTCGGGAAGTTTATCAACAGGTTTGTAGGGCAAAGTGAACCAGAAGGTGGATCCGACATTTTCTTTGGATGTTACTCCGATTTGTCCACCCAGATGTTCGACAATCGTTTGGCAGATAGAGAGCCCCAGGCCAGTACCTTGTGCAAAGGCATTAAGTTTGACAAATCTTCCGAAGATGCTGTCCAACTTGTCTTCCGGTATCCCACAGCCGGTATCGGTAACATAAAAGTACAGGAAATCGGTGTCTTTGAGATGGTATCCGAATGTAATGCACCCTTTCTCGGTAAACTTTATAGCGTTGTTTATAAGATTGGTTATTATCTGAGTCAATCTGTTTTTTTCTATATTGACCAGGCAATCAGGCATCTCTCTTTTATAAGAAATTGTTACATTTTCATTTTGATTGTGAATTTGTATCGTACTTTCGAGTTCTTGGAACAGGTGATCGATATTCGTATCACTGGTTTTAAATTCCAAAGTTCCGGCTTCGATTTTAGAGATGTCCAATATATCGTTGATAAGTTGTAATAATAACGTATTGTTGCTTTCTATGATATTTATGTATTCTTCTTTATTTTCGTCATCATGGGTTGTTGCCAAGATACCCGAGAACCCGACAATCGCATTGAGGGGGGTACGTATTTCATGGCTCATATTTGCTAAAAATGCCGATTTGAGCCGGTTTGATTCTTCGGCTTTTTCTTTGGCTTTTATAAGGTCTTCTTCCATTTTTTTCCGTTTGGTAATCACCAGGGACGAGCCTACCAATGAAAGTGCTTTTCCAGCTTTATCTTTTTTATCAACGGCAGCTTGGGCTTCTACCCATTCATAGTGAGTCTTATTATCTTGTTTGACTATAACTCTGTACTCTTCTTTGATTTTAGCTACATCTCCTTGAATCAACTTTTTATAGGATTCTTTCACCCGTTCCCGGTCGGTTTTACAGATTTTGGCGAAATATTCATAATCGGGTACAGAGAGTTTGTCTTCGTTGAGAGGAGTAATCTCGTGGCTCAATTCTACCGGCTTGTTCACATCACAGAGAATTTGACCTTTTTCAATATCCCATTTCCAAGGAACAATGTTGGCGACGTCAAGGGCCATTGAGAGTTTGTGGTTTACCGAACGCAGCATCTGTTGTGCCTTGGACAATTCTGTATTGTCTACGCAGAAAACATCTATGAACCCGTCTTGTTTAGAACGCGAGATGATGACTGTCAGATGTTTATCTGAGGGGGCAAAATAATATTGGAATGTCAGTTCCTTTTTATTTTTTATAGTCAGATTATAGAGGCTGATAAGTTCTTTAAAATTGTCATAGTTGATTTCACTTCCTTTTTTCCCGATAAAATTATTTTTGGTCTGGAAATGTTTTTCGAATATCGGATTGATTTCGACAAATTGGAAATCTGTTATTTGTCCGGTATTGTCGAAAAGGAGTTTTTCTTTCAAATAGAGTATGGGCATGTTCTCAAATAGGCTTCTGTAATTTCTCATCAGGCTGATTTGCTTTTTTCTCTCGTCATTGATTCTTTTGAGCCATATAATGTATAATATTAGTGATGAGATAATTAAAGCTACTAATATGATAGATATTTTGTTTTGTTGCCAAAATGTAGGAGGTTTCATGTAAAATATGGTATCTGATGGGCAACTTTCGGGAGATAACCCTGCATTTATAAGGTCTATATAATTTATAGAGGGAGAAGGAACTCCCCAATAGACAAATTGTGTGTTTCTTTCGATTTTTCCGTTAAGCTTTTCTTTGACTAAGTTGATAAATTTTTTGCTTAGATTTTCTTTATCCCAAAAATATCCGCCGATGAGACCGTTGATATCTTCGGCTTTGTTGTATAATGTAAGGATGGGAGCTTTAGAGTAGTTGCCTAATAATCCCGAAATATTAGATGTTAGTATGATATTACCCATTTCTTTTTCCCGTCTTTCCCAAGAGTAAAATAAGACTCCGGTTTGGGAGTTGGCATTTTTGAGCCGGTTGATAAGGCTGTCTACGGTAATTTCTCCGGCAGTTAGATATTCAACTTTTATTTGGGGATGGTTTGTGCGGATAATCTCTGAAAGTTCATGGCGGTTTATTGCACTGATGCACCGCATATCGGACAAGAACAGAAGTGTATGTATCTGAGGTATCATCCGTTCCATTAGGCTTACTGTTTTTTCGAGGTAGACAGGATGGTACAGAATGGTCAAGGGTATATTTCCCCGATAATTTTTTAAAGGTACTTTATCTTTGCCAGGAATGTTGATTTTTTTTAAGTAGGCTTCACGATTACCGATAAAATCTTTTTCGGCGCAGAGTATGACCGGGATTCCGGGCCATTTTTTCTCAATGTCATCTTTTAATAAAACCCATGCCGAGTTTCCTAACAATATGATTAAATCGGGATGATAGTCTGTATATTTTTGGAATAAGGAGTTTTTATAGACATTGAAATCAGTCTCGTTCTGAGTCAGTAACATGTTCATATGTTCTGTGCTGATATAGACTTGATTATTTTGGGACAGAAAAGTATTGTAAATGGGGGTTATAAACTCATTGCTCCATAAAGAAGATTCGGTATAGGAATTTATAATCAAAATATTTTTGTCAAGGCTCGTATCGTTATTTTTTTGAGCATAAGAGGTGATTATGTTAAGAGAGAACAAGATTATGCAAGCGGTTGAACAATATGCTCGAATCAACAAAGCTTTGCTAAAAATTAAGCCTTTAGACATATCTGAATGGAAATTTATGATGTTGCAAAGATAAACATTAAAAATATATAAGTTAAAAAATGTTTGGAAATATTTTTCTTTCAGGAGCTATTTATGAATAAATTATAGATTATTCAATGAAAATGTGAATGGTATAGTTGTATATAGCTGGGTATGTATTTTTTATTTTCAAATTGTTCTGAGGGTCAAAGGCATTTCGATAAATAATCCCTTATTGATGTATGTTAAGTGCTTGTAGGATTGTTCTTTAGAGTAGTGAAGAGGTTGTGTGAATATAGTTTTATGTCGATTTTGCCAGATGGTATCTTCTCAGTGCTTTCTTTTTTGCCTCATCACGTAATTTTTTTTGTTTCACTTCTTTTTCTTTAGCCAATATAGCATCGATTAAGGCATCTGCATTCTTCAATTTGGCACTGACATAGGTTCTTCTGTGCAAAGCGATTTCGGTAATCATGTTACGGTCTTGGATGATGTTCAAGAGTTTGTTGTACCGGTATTTGGTCGTATATTTTTCATATGCTTTTTTCAGTGATTTATCTTTAAGCAATACGTTGAGTTCTTCTGTGTTTCTGGCTCCGAACATCCGACATTTGATCATGCTCAATGTTGTCTGGGCAAATTCTTTATTACCGATGATGGACAGTATTCCCATATACATGGCCCATAAAGCCCGTTCGTCCGCTTTTATGTACTCTTTTTTTCAGAAATATTTATCTTTTGAGCCGTATAGAATATTCCGGTATCGTACATCATTTCTATAGTATATGGCTCTATAATCAAATTTCGTAATATAGGTAAGGGGATTAAAATAAAAGGATTCTTGTTCATGTTTTATTGAAATATATTTCTATCTGCCTTTCTAACAAAGATACTGAAATGCTTTATCTATTCAAAATGGGTATAAGTGAATAAATATTAAAAATCATCTTCTTAAATAATATAGTTCTAAGTATTGTTCTATATAGCGTCCACATAAATAATTATAATAATAATAACTATATAAAAATAGGGGGCATCAATCGATATTGATGTATAACTCCCGCTCTAACCATCGGTTTACTTTTGGTTTTCCGATGGTTTGTTCTCGGTTCCGTTCCGGTTTTAGAATGTTAGTTTAGAGTAAAAATGTAAAAAGACAAAAAGATGAATCATAAAATGCAATTTGTCTTTTGAATATTTGGAATGGTTTTACAAAAGGTCTATATAAAAAGAAAAGACGTTGATTATCAACGTCTTTTCTTTTGCAGTTCTGTACCCGGAGCGGGACTTGAACCCGCACAGCTGCAATAGCCAAAGGATTTTAAGTCCTTCGTGTCTACCATTCCACCATCCGGGCGGCCTGGAGCGAAAAACGGGACTCGAACCCGCGACCCTAACCTTGGCAAGGTTATGCTCTACCAACTGAGCTATTTTCGCATTTGCGAGTGCAAATATAGAACTGTTTTTTGTTTTTTCAAAATAAACGGTGAAATTTTTATCGTGTTATTGTATATGCACTGGTCAAAGAATTGTAAACAACGTTATATCGTTGTAGAAAAAACTTGCGTGTATGTGCTTGTCCGCTCATGGGTGCACCGTTTGCGGAAAAAACGTCGTAGGTGGAGCCGCATTTGTCACACCGGGCGCAAAGTGCATCGGCATCAAAGTGTATTCGTACTTGAGCCGACCGTTCTACCGGGCATGCCATATCGAATGCCAGTATCTGGTTTTCGTTGCCTCCGACCAGTAATATGCCTCCGAATCCGGTAGCTGAGGATATATTATATTGGAAACCTTCGGGTTTCTGGTTGAGGATAAATATTTGAGAGTCGCCCATTCCGTGTACACCGTACCTCACCCACCGGGCAGCATCGATATTGACATATACGTTCGATGTAGGAATGCGGTCATAAATATTTTTGTCGCATCCGGAGAGTATGAATATCAAAAATAGGACAGATAGTATGGCTCTATACATTTTCATGCTTGCAAGATTTCTTCTATTTTTTTGATTTCGTCATCAGTAAATGATAGATGGTTTAGCGTTTCCATATTTTCTTTTAGCTGTTCTACATTCCGGGCACCGATGATGACCGATGTTACAGCTGTATGGTGCAGTACCCATGCCAGGGCCAGTTGTCCTGTGCTTTGGCCTCTTTTTTGTGCAATTTCTTGTAGCCGGGTTACGGTTGTTATGACCTTATCGGTGATTTGTTCCGCTTTGAGAAAACCTTCCGGGCGTTCTGCTCGCGAACCTTTAGGTATTCCGTGCAGATATTTATCGGTAAGCATGCCTTGCGCCAAAGGTGAAAAAGCGACGAATCCGGTTCCGTGGGTTTCCACAGCGTGCAAATGATGTTCTTCTACATTACGTGCGAGCATATTGTATTTGTCCTGGTATACCAGGCAAGGTGTTCCTGCGTTTTTCAGGAAATTAAATGCATACAACAGTTTATCGATGGGATATTTTGACAGACCGATATAGAGGGCCTTGCCTTGCCGTACGATATCGCATAAGGCTTGTAGGGTCTCATCGAGAGGGGTATTGGGGTCGTACCGGTGACTGTAAAATATATCGACATAGTCGGTTTGCAGTCTTTTTAATGTTTGGTCGATACTTGCCATGATGTATTTTCTTGAACCGCCGTCTCCATACGGGCCGTCCCACATCAAATGGCCGGCTTTGCTGGTAATGATTATTTCGTCGCGGTAAGGAGCAAATTCTTTTTTCAGCATGCGGCCGAAGTTCTCTTCTGCACTTCCGGCAGGAGGCCCGTAATTGTTGGCCAAGTCAAAATAAGTGATGCCGTGATCAAATGCGTATTTGACTATTTCCAATCCGTTTTCATAGCAGTCTGTCCCTCCGAAATTATGCCATAATCCGAGAGAAACGGCCGGCAGCCATAGCCCGCTATTGCCGCATTTATTGTAGGACATGGAGCTGTAACGTTGTTCGTTTGCTTTGTATATCATTGCTTCCGGTATTTTTTTAATAAAATCCTGAAATTGAATGTTCCTTTTTTACATAACGGTTGTTTTGGAAATTTGTTATGCACAAGCCCTCTTTTAAACATTGTTTATGTATAATCGTGTTGCAGGGCTTGGCAAGGTCATCTCCCTAACAGATTTTGTTCTGCATTTTCTACTTTATGGAAATTGAAGCCGTCTATAATTTGTTGCATCAGTAGTTGTATGCGGTCGTTGCAAAGATTTCCGATGCTACCTTCATGAGAGTGGTGCACTTCTTTGTCGTGATCGAATTTTCCGGCTTCGATGTCAAGCCCTACTTTCTTGTAAGCATCTCTGAAAGGAACTCCGGACAAGGTAAGTCGGTTTACCTCTTCTACACTGAATATCAGTTTGTATTTGTCGTCATCGAGAATGTGTTGGTTTACGGTGAGATGGGTCATCATCTGTGTAACCATGACCAGACATTCTTTGAGATTGCTGAATGAGGGTAGGAATGCTTCCTTGATTATTTGTAAGTCGCGGAAATATCCGGAAGGAAGATTATTTGATATCAGTGTAATTTCGTATGGTAACGCCTGTATTTTATTACATCTGGCTCGGGTCAGCTCGAATACATCCGGATTCTTTTTGTGAGGCATGATGCTCGACCCGGTAGTATACTCATCAGGCAGTTTTATAAAACCGAAATTTTGAGAATTGAAGAGACAGGCATCGAATGCCAGTTTTGACAGTGTCGCTGCAATGGAGGCCATGGCTGATGCAACAATTCGTTCGGTCTTGCCTCGTCCCATCTGTGCATATACGACATTGTAATCCATCGAGTCAAACCCGAGCAGGCGGGTAGTCATGGTTCTGTTCAGCGGGAATGACGAACCGTATCCGGCTGCCGAGCCTAACGGGTTGCGATTGCATATCCGGTAAGCAGCCTGTAAAACGGTGAGGTCATCGACCAAGCTTTCGGCGTAAGCGCCGAACCATAGTCCGAAAGATGACGGCATGGCAATTTGCAGATGGGTATAGCCGGGCATCAATACGTTTTTATATTTTTCGCTTTGGTCGACTAATATGTTGAATAGCCGGTAACAAAGGGTGACAAGTTCTTTGATTTCGCTACGGGTAAATAATTTCAAATCGACGAGCACTTGGTCGTTGCGTGAGCGACCGCTATGGATTTTCTTCCCGATATCTCCTAATTTCCGGGTCAGCATGAGTTCGACTTGAGAGTGTACGTCTTCGACTCCATCTTCGATGACGAATTCTCCTTTTTCGGCAATGGCATATATCCGGCGAAGCTCTTCTACCAACCGGTCCAGTTCATCACGAGTCAGCAAGCCGATGCTTTTGAGCATGGTGATATGTGCGATAGAGCCTAAGATATCATAGCGGGCCAGAAATAAGTCCATTTCCCGGTCTTTGCCTACAGTGAATTTTTCTATATCACGGTCTACTTGTACGTTTTTTTCCCAAAGTTTCTGAGCCATAGTTTATATGCGAAAAATAATAAGCAGTATCAATATACTGTGAATAGTGATTGTTTGGTATTTTTTATGCAACGTTTCTTCATTGGTAAGAAATGTTGGACAGTACTTCAGCCATTTTTTCAATGCCTTCTTGCAGAGGCTTTGCTATCATTTTATGTATAAACGGGTTTAGTTCGGCTTTGACTGTCAATTTCATTTTACTTTCATTGTCCGTAACAGGCAATAACTGTATCCACATGAAAAATGGAACGGGCGAATTTTCTGTACCGAATTTTATGGTTTTGTACGGTTCCCGTTCGATGACAACGACTTTCAAGCTTCCTACCGGTGTGACGGAGAAGCTGCAACTATCAGCGTCGAAAGAAAAATCTTTGACTTTGTCAGCCGGAATTTTGTCTTTGATTTTCTCCAGATTGTTCAAGTCGGAGAGTGTATTAAAAATGGTTTCGACAGGTGCCGGAACCATTTTTACAGTGCTTTCGAATTGTGCCATTCGTAATATCTTTTTATTGTTATTTATTAGGATTCCAGATAGAAGGGTCGGTTCTCCATTCGTGTAAAGTAGCCAAGTCTTCCTCTGCGATGTAGTTCGTCTCAAGCGCTACTTCGAGCACAGCATTATAGTTGCTGAGTGTCAACAGTTTTACTTTAGCTTCTTTGAACCGCTCTATGGCAATAGGGAATCCATACGTGAAGATGGCAGCCATACCTATGACTTCGCAGCCTGCGCTGCGAATAGCCTCTACAGCTTTCAGGCTGCTTCCTCCGGTAGAGATGAGGTCCTCTATAACCACGACTTTTTGTCCCGGGATAAGGTTTCCTTCAATGAGATTTTCCAGTCCGTGGTCTTTGGGTGCCGAACGTACATAGACGTAAGGCAATCCGAGCTCGTCAGCCACAAGGGCACCTTGAGCGATAGCCCCGGTAGCCACTCCGGCAATAGCATCTACTCCTTCAAAGTTTTCCATAATAAGACGACACAACTCTACTTTGATAAAAGTCCTTAATGTCGGGTATGATAGTGTTCTGCGATTATCGGTATAAATAGGCGATTTCCAGCCGGAAGCCCATGTAAAGGAATTGGAAGGCTGTAGCTTTACAGCGCTTATTTTCAGCAGTTTTTCAGCGAGAATTCTTTCTAATGTTTTCATGTTGCTTGTTGTATTTTGTATTGATTTTCTGACCATTTTCGTTATGTTTTCAATTGGGAAACAAAGATACGAAATAAGGGTGGTACACCGAAAATTTATATCTGCTTTTTTCTATTTTTTTATTGTGCTATAGCCAATGTTAACAAGCTAATTTTGATATTTTTAATATTCGACAAGGTATTAGCGCAGGAAAGCAGGGTAGCACCGGTGGTTACGACATCATCGATGAGCAGCAGATGTTTGCCTTCTGCCTCCGAAGTGTTTCCTAAAGTGAATATGTTTTGAGTATTTTCCCATCGTTTGTAGATGCCTTTATTGGTTTGGGTTTCGCTTGTTCCGCATCTGTGGATGAGGTACCGGTCGATATCTTTTCCGGTGAAGTCGGAGATGCCCATGGCAATCCATTCACTTTGATTGTATCCTCTTTTTCTGAGCCGTTTCGGATGGAGTGGGACGGGGACCAGTAAATCTATATCTGTAAAGAATTCTGCTCCGAGTTCCCGGGCATATATCTCACCCAAATAACGGGCACATTCTTTTTCTCCCCGATACTTGATTTGGTGTATCAGATGACGGTAGTCTCCATGGTGGGTGAAATAGAAAAATGCGACGGCTTTTTCTATCTGGACTTTGCCTCGGAAGAGGTGCTCCATGATATTGTCTTCGCTGTGGGAATGGAATTGTGTGCGGGGGATGTTTTGGATACAATACATACATAGATGCTTCTCGTGGCTTTGCAGAGCACGGCCGCAAATCAGACAGATGCGGGGATAAAACAAATCGATCAGATAACCTATATGTTGCTTGAGAGAGGACATGTTTTTATCGGATAGTTTTCAGGCAAAGATTTATGTATTCGGGCTCGAATCCTCGGGATGCTGCAAAGCGGAACAGTTTTGCCTTTACATTTTCCGGTGTATCGTCTTTTATACTTTTTCTTTTGGATAGTATCGTTTCCTGCAATGTTTCCAGGTATTTTTCGTCATCTATGCAGTTTATGGCGTTGTCGATGCTTTGAGAGGGGATGCCCTTTTGCCGGAGAGCATATATAATTTTCACTTTTCCCCATTTATTGAATCGGAATTTGTCATTGACAAAACTTTTGCAATAACGTTCCTCGTCGATAAATTTTCCTTGTATCAGTTTCTCGATAATTTCTTTTGAGTCATTTGGGGCGATTCCCCAACGTAAAAGTTTTTCACGGATGTCGAAGATACATTGTTCTCCGGCAGAGCAGAGGGCTGCCGCACGGTGTAAAGCTTCTTCGGGTGATAATTGTTTCTGCATGATTGCTTGGTTTTATGGAAGGATGGCGGAGACGATGCGGTCTCTTTGTTGCATGTCTTTGAGTAATTCTATGTTACGGTATCCCAGACCGGTCAGCAAATTTACGGTTTCGTTCCCCAGATTGGCATTTATCTCGAAATATAAATTTCCTCCGGGCTTTACTGTGTCAAGGGCAGTTGTCCCGATTTTCCGGTAAAACAATAGCGGGTCGTTATCGGGGACGAACAGGGCTTGATGCGGCTCGTATTTAAGCACATTATCTTTCATTTCGTTTTTTTCACACTCCCTCACATAAGGCGGATTGCTTACCCATATGTCGTATTTCCCATATTCGTCCGGAGAGGGAGAATATTCAAGAATGTTTACCTGTCTGAATTTTATGGGAGCGTTTGAAGACAATGCATTTTCTTGTGCTATTTTTAGGGCATCTGTCGAGATATCCCACCCTTCTGTTTTTATTCCGGGCATGTTCAAGGCCAGAGCGATGGCCAGACATCCGCTTCCGGTACCTATATCGACGAGCCGACCGGTGTCGTTTTTATGCCGTTTGATGATCAGGTCGGCCAGTTCTTCTGTTTCAGGTCGGGGAATCAGGGCTCCCGGAGTCGTTTTGAACCGTAGTCCGTAGAACCAGGTTTCGCCTAATATATATTGTATAGGTTCATATTTTTGCAATCTTTTTACGATTGCAGTGATTTGTTGATGCTGGGTTGGCGATAAAGTTTTATTTTTGCATAAAATAAAATCGACGGTAGAGTACCGGCATACTTTTTCAAAGATAAGTTTTATGAAGCTGCCTATCTCTTCCGGTGGATATAATCCTTTTAAGGACTCTTTTATATGTCGTATAGTGTCTTGCATATGAGTACTTTGATGCAAAGATAATATAAAATTGTGTTATGACTAATCTGAAAAAGACTGATGAGTTGTATATGCGCCGCTGTTTGCAGCTTGCATCGTTGGGACAGGGGCATGTATCTCCCAATCCGATGGTAGGAGCCGTTATCGTGTGCGACGGTAAGATTATAGGGGAGGGCTATCATCGCAAATGCGGTGAAGCTCATGCAGAGGTGAATGCGGTGAATTCTGTCCGGGACCGTTCTTTACTGAAGCGGTCTACGATATATGTTTCTTTGGAGCCTTGTTCTCATTATGGCAAGACGCCTCCGTGCAGCCGGTTGGTTATAGACAGCGGAATACCGCATGTGGTGATAGGCTGCCTCGACCCTTTCCCAGAGGTCTCGGGGCGTGGAGCGGATATGCTGCGCCGTGCCGGTCTCGATGTGAGAGTGGGAGTATTGGAGAAAGAATGTCTTGAATTGAACAAATGCTTTATAACCGTACAGACGAAAAAAAGGCCCTATATTATATTGAAATGGGCACAAAGTGCGGATGGGTATATTGATTGCTTGCGGGATAAAAGTGAAAAGGCCTGTGTGATATCCGATGCAGTGACATCTGCCTTGGTGCACCGTATGCGGTCATTATATGATGCCATATTGGTGGGACGTAAGACTGCGGAGATGGACAATCCTTCTTTGACGGTGCGTTATTGGACCGGAGATAACCCGTTACGTGTGGTCATCGATAAAGACTTGTCGCTGCCCCGTAATCTGAGACTTTTTACCGATGGGATAAAGACTTTGGTATTTACTTCCGAGAAGCATGTCCCGGAAGGAGAGGTAGAATATATAACAATCGATTTTTCAAGACCGGTGGTTCCGGCAATATTACAGTGCTTGTATGAAAAAAAGATTCAGTCTTTGATTGTAGAAGGAGGGCGTTATACATTGCAGAGTTTTATCGATTCGGAGTATTGGGACGAGGCTCATATAGAAATAGGTAAACAAGTGTTAAAAGCGGGTATCCCTTCTCCGGTCATATCCGGCACAAAAGTTGCCTTTGAGAAACATGGAAATTCGGAGATTATAAAGATTCTTAATCGATGAAAATGTATTTTTTGTCGTTTGATTGTTGTTTTCTGACGATATTTATAATTGTGAATAGTTGGCGTTTGCTACATTTGGAAAAATGTATAAGGGTTAAAATTCTCATTAATTTATCACTAAATTATTATAATAATATGCTATCCTCTCGCATAAAGTAAAAATTGTTTCTATTTTTGCAGCTAAAACTGTAATCAAGAAAAGTCATTCATAATGAAATTGCAAAAAGTAAGTATATATCTGTTCTCCTTTTTTATCCTTTTGATGGGGGTAGGTTGTAATAGCGACGAGGAGTCGGAGTCTTATACCGTATCCGGAAATACATTGGTAAAATCTTTTTCATTGAGCGATAAATCGGGTTCGGATGTCCCTTATTCAAGCTGTTTCTTTACTATAGATGCAGTGAACGGATACATTTTTAATGCCGATTCCCTTCCTTATAAGTCCGATATATCATCTTTGGTGGCCAATATCACATTTTCATCTGCTTCGGCAGTGGAGATTGCCTATACCAAGCAAGACGAAGAGAATGTTACGACAGTAGACTATCTGACAAATAGTACCGATTCGTTGGATTTCTCCGGAAAGCCATGGACCGATACCGATAAGAAAGCTTCTGTAAAAATGACGGTAACCGCCCCTAATGGAAATAAACAGATATATTATATTGATGTGCGTGTGCACCAGATTGTGGCCGATTCGTTACAGTGGAAAGAGCTGACAAAAACTGAGTTACCTTCTGCCCTTGCGAGTCCAACGGTACAAAAGACCGTATTATATAAAGAGACTTTATACTGTTTTACAGGAGATGGGAGCAGCTATTCACTGGCTACCAGTCAGAGACCTTCAGAGATAGCTCTTTGGAACAAAGAGGTGATAACTCCCGGATTTGTCCTGAATGTAGGTTCGATACAATCGGCTCCGGATTATTTATATGCTCTGAGCGATGCGGGAGAGCTTTACCGTTCTGCCGACGGAAAGTCTTGGGAGAGTGTAGCCATAGATAAACCGTTCTATTCATTGATTGGTGTATGGACCGATTCCGAAGAAGCACCGGCAGATATCCGATTGTTGGGTGTGATAAAGGATGGTGATACTTATAAGCATGATTGTTATCCTCGTCCCGAGGGTTATGCGCCACGGACGATAGAAAATGATTTTCCCGTATCAGGTTACAGTAATATGATTGTAATATACGAGGGGGGTGATTACGGATTGCCTCAGACTGCATTTGTCGGGGGGCGTTTGGCTGACGGTTCGTTGACAGCAGCTGTTTGGGGGTATGACGGAGAGGCCGATGGTTGGGCAAAGTTGGGCGTGAAGTCTCTGATTACCCCGAGAGAAGGAGCCATGTTCTTCCCCTATTGCACATATACGTACGATTCGTCTACGGGAGTTCGTACCGAATGGCCTACTTTCTTTGTCGTAGGAGGTTCGGATGGGTATGATTGCCTCAAAGATATGTATACGACCAGTAATCCGGCACAATATTGGGATAAGGTAAAAGATGGCTCGGTATTGGCTTTGCCCGAAGCATTCCCGGCTACGTCGTTTGCATCGGTGGTCGTGTTTAAGGAAAATGTGATAACAAAGAGTAGTTTGGCAGGCTGGAATTTCTTGAAGGTCTCCGAATTGCCTCGATATATGAAATCAGCCGACGGATTGACCGACGGACTTGTACCCTATATCTATATGTTCGGTGGAGAAGATTCCGGTGGGAACCTCGAACGGCAGATGTGGAGAGGGGTAATAAATCGGTTGACATTTGCTCCCATACCCTAAAGTGGGAAAATAATGGAGCATAAAGATAATTTTCAGTTGCCGTATTCGTTTTTCTTATAAAGAGATATCGTTATGAGAAAGAGGATAAGACTCATACTGGGAATTATGATGGGGCTGATACTTACAGCTACCGCTCAAGATTATAAATATGAGGCGGGTGGTGGCTTAGGTATAGGATTTTATATGGGAGATGCCAATCAGAGCGCATTGTTCCATAAGCCCGGGGCTGCATTCGCTGCATTGTTGCGCCGGACCATAAATTATCGCTGGGCCATAAAATTTGACTTGGCGACAGCGCATATCAAGGGTGATACGCGTGATTTTGATACTCGTTTCCCGGGTGGAGATTTTAATTTTAGCCGGCAACTCATCGATTTGGGAGCTCAGGCTGAATTTAATTTTTTCCATTATGGAATAGGGTATTCGTATTTGGGGACAAAACGTTTTTCTCCCTATCTTTTATTAGGGATCGGATTTACGTGGGTGCCTAAAAAAGACGATGGGTATTTTAATGTAAACATACCTTTGGGGTTCGGGCTTAAATATAAAGTCGCTCCCCGCTGGAATATTGGTTTGGAGTTTTCGGTGCGGAAAACGTTGGGAGATAAATTGGACGGATGGCGATTGTCCGATCCGGTAGGTATCGACAGTTCTGCATTTAAAAATACTGACTGGTATTCATTGACCATGTTTTCTGTTACGTATGATTTCGGGCGGAAACGTGCAATTTGTAATAATGATATGTAATAAACAACCTGTTGACTATGTCATTTAAGGAACAGATAGATAGAACCCGCTTGCCGCGCCATGTCGCCATTATTATGGATGGCAACGGTCGTTGGGCGAAGGAGAGGAATAAGGAACGTACTTATGGGCATCAGTATGGTGCCGAGGCTGTACGTATGGTGACCGAGGCCTCTGTAGAAATAGGGATTGAATATCTGACATTGTATGCTTTTTCTACTGAAAACTGGAAGCGTCCCGATGAGGAAGTGGATGCTTTGATGGCATTGATGGTGATGTCGATAGAGAATGAAACGCCTACACTGATGGAGAATAATGTGCGGTTGCAGGCTATAGGTGATTTATCTCGTATGCCGTCGGACGTTAAGGCCAAGTTGGATCAATGCATACAAGTTACCTCCGGAAATACAGGTCTCACGCTGGTACTTGCGTTAAGCTATTCTACCAAATGGGAAATGGTCGAGGCGGTAAAAAATATGGCACAGGAGGTTATGGATGGTAAATTGAATATAAAGGATATAAATGATAATACAATAGATAGTCATTTGGCGACAGCGATGATGCCTGACCCCGATTTGTTGATACGGACGGGAGGAGAGATGCGTATCAGTAATTTCTTGATGTGGCAGCTTGCTTATGCCGAACTTTATTTTACGCCTGAATATTGGCCGGATTTCGGAAAAGAAAATTTTTATAAAGCCATTTGTGACTATCAAAACCGGGAAAGACGTTTCGGTAAAATCAGTGAACAACTATGAGAATTAGAGAAAAATCAATGCAACACAATATGCGTAAATACCTTTTATTATTGTTGGCTATGTTCTTCCCGGTCGTTCAGACCGCATTTTCGCAGACATCGACAGAATCTAAAACCGATACGATATACAATCCTACCATACATTATACCGCTACACCCAAGAAATATGAAATTGCCGGTATAACGGTATCGGGGGTAAAAAATTATGAAGATTATGTCTTGATAGGCTTTTCGGGGCTTACTGTGGGGGAAACGATGGAAATCCCGGGAGATGATATTACCCGGGCTGTAAAGCGTTTCTGGAAACAGGGGTTATTTTCGGATGTGGCTATTGAGGTTACCAAGATATATGGCGATAAAGCGTGGTTGAATATCAGCCTGAAAGAGCGTCCCCGTATTTCGCAAATCAATTATAACGGAATAAAGAAATCGGAGCGGGAAGATCTTGAGCTTAAATTGGGATTGGTAAAGGGAAATCAGATTACGCCCAACCTGATAGACCGTGCAAAATTGTTGATAAAGAAACATTTCGAAGAGAAAGGTTTCAATAATGTCGATGTGCAGATTTTGCAGAAAGATGACTTGTCTCATGAAAATCAAGTGATTGTCGATATCAATATCGATAAGAAAGAAAAGATTAAAGTTCATAAAATATATATTGATGGAAATCAGGTCCTGACTGATAAGAAATTGCAGCGGGTAATGAAGAAAACGAACGAAAAAGGCCGTTTGGTAAATCTCTTTAGAACCAAAAAATTTGTGAATGAAAACTTCAAAGCCGATTTGGACCTTATTATCGATAAATATAATGAACTGGGATATCGTGATGCTGTCATCGTAAAAGACAGTGTAGCAAAATATGACGACAAGAAAGTCGATGTGTTTATCACGGTAGATGAAGGGAAGAAATATTATATTCGGGATATCCGTTGGTTGGGTAACACATTGTATCCATCGGAATATCTGAGTGCCATCCTGCGTATGAAACCGGGCGATGTATATAACCAAAAGTTGTTGAGGGAGCGTACACAAGACGATGAAGATGCTGTAGCCAACCTTTATATGGATAATGGTTATCTATTCTTCCAGCTTGACCCGATAGAGGTAAATGTGGAAAATGATTCTATCGATTTGGAACTGCGCATTTATGAAGGTGAGCAAGCCAGAATCAATAAAGTCATTATTAAAGGTAATGACCGTTTGTATGAGCATGTGGTTCGTCGTGAGTTGCGTACTAAGCCGGGTGAATTGTTCAGTAAATCAGACCTTATGCGTTCGGCCCGTGAAATTGCACAAACCGGACATTTTGACCCGGAAACAATGGATATACGCCCAGAACCGAATCCTGAGAATGGAACGGTAGATTTAGTGTATGGCTTGCAATCGAAAGCCAATGACCAAATAGAGTTTTCTGCCGGTTGGGGGCAGACCGGTATTATCGGTAAGCTGAGTTTGAAGTTTACCAACTTTTCGGTTAAGAATTTCCTAAATCCGAAATCATATAAAGGTATTATACCTCAGGGAGACGGGCAGACATTGACAATCAGTGCACAGACCAATGCCAAATATTTCCAGTCATACAGTCTGTCGTTCTTTGACCCGTGGTTTGGCGGTAAGCGTCCGAACTCCTTCTCTGTGTCGGCTTATTACAGCCGCCAGACCGATATAAGTTCTAATTATTGGAATAATAATTATCTTGACCCGTACGGTTTGGGGTATTATAATCCCAGTATATATGGCAATAGCTATGGCAACTATGATTACAGCTATGCTGTAGACCCGAGCAAATCATTACAGATGTTAGGAGTCTCTGTCGGATTCGGTAAGCGATTGAGCTGGCCCGACGACTACTTTAACTTTACGGTAGACCTGAATTACCAGCTATATATGTTGAAAGACTGGCAGTATCTATATTTCTTGCAGAACGGCCATTCTCACAGTATATCTTTGGGATTGACCCTTAGCCGTAACTCAATCGATAACCCTATCTATACTCGGCGAGGTTCCCAGTTCTCTCTGTCGGTACAGCTTACCCCTCCTTATTCTTTGTTCAATAAGGTAGACTATAAGAATCTCGATACCAGTACCGAGCAGGGACGTGAGAAAATGTACAAGTGGATAGAGTATCATAAGTGGAAGTTTAAAGCCAAGACATATACTCCGCTTACTCCGGTAGAAAACCAACACACATTGGTGTTGATGACGCGTGCCGAATTCGGTATTTTGGGTTCTTATAATAAATATAAAAAATCTCCTTTCGAGACATATTACATGGGTGGTGACGGTATGTCGGGATACAGTAGCAACTATGCTACCGAAACTATCGGATTGAGAGGATATGAGAACGGTTCGTTGACTCCGTGGGGATATGATGCATATGCTTATACTCGTATGGGTATCGAGCTGCACTTCCCTATATTGCTGCAGCCATCGTCTACGATATATGCTCTGACATTTGCAGAAGCCGGTAATGCGTGGGTGAATGTAAGGGACTTTAACCCGTTCCAGTTGAAGCGTTCGGCCGGAGTCGGTGTACGTATATTCTTGCCGATGATCGGTATGATGGGTATCGACTGGGCGTATGGTTTCGATAAAGTATTCAACAAACGAGGTGGCAGTCAGATACACTTTATCCTTGGACAAGAGTTCTAAACCGAAATCGATTTGTTCTTGAAAATAAACCAATGGCAATGAAAACAGTCTAATACTGTACATTGTTATTATTATTCACGAATTAAAAATAGAATAGTTATGAAAAAGGCGATTATGATTTTGGCTGTGTTCTGCTCATTGGCGGTGACAGGTAGCGCTCAAAAGTTTGCATTGATCGATATGGAATATATATTGAAGAGTATACCGGCTTATGAAATGGCAAATGAGCAATTGAAGCAGGTGTCGACCCGCTGGCAACGGGAAATAGAGACAAAAGCCAAGGAGGCTGAAACATTGTTCAATAACTATAAGTCGGAGCAGGTTTATCTCTCCAAAGAACAACAATCGAAGAAGGAAGAAGAGGTCGTGGCCAAAGAAAAAGAAGTGGCCGAGCTACGTCGGAAGTATTTCGGGCCGGAGGGCGAGTTGTATAAGAAAAGAGAAAGCCTGATGCAACCGATACAAGATGATATATACAATGCTGTAAAAAAGATTTCTGAAGAGAAAGGATACCAGATGGTTATTGACAGGGCTTCGGATGCGAGTATAATATTTGCCTCTCCGAGAATCGATATTAGTAATGAAGTGCTTACAAAATTAGGATATTCAAAATAAATGCTTATTTTTGTGACATTAATTGATAAACTGGAAAAATAAGAAAATTAAAATTGATATTATGTTTAAAAAATTAGTTATTGTTTTATTGTGTGCGATGCCATTGAGTGTATTTGCACAGTACAAATTCGGAACCATAAATACTCAAGAGGTATTTGCTTTAATGCCAGAAAAAGCTACAGCAGAAAAGACATTGCAGGATTTGGCAAAGAAATATGAAGATGAATTTGTGAAAATGCGCGAAGAATTTAATAAAAAATACAAAGAATTTATGGCGCAGGATTCTCTTCCTGAAAACATAAAGGCTCGTCGTATGCAGGAGGTACAAGAATTGCAGCAACGAATTCAGAATTTTCAGGAAGTAGCTCAAGGTGATATTGAAAAACAGCAGCAGCAGCTTTTTGCTCCCATCGAAAAGAAACTGACTGATGCTATCAAGTCGGTAGGTACAGAACAGAAATTTACTTATATTTTCGATTTGGCCTCTCCGATGCCTGTTATATTGTATCACGGAGCACCCAGTGAAGATGTGACGGCAGCCGTCAAGACAAAATTGGGATTGAAGTAAAAATAGAACAAGAACTCTATATGGCGGATGAAGGATGATAATCGATATTTATCATCCTTTTCTGTTTACGGATATAAAAATTATATATTATCAATGGATTTGTTACCTGAGATACATGGGCCGATAGGGGTGTTTGACTCCGGCTATGGTGGGCTCACGATTCTTGACGAAATTCGTCGGGCAATGCCTCGGTACGATTATATTTATTTGGGAGATAATGCCCGTGCTCCCTATGGTACGCGCTCGTTCGAAATTGTATATAAATTTACATTAGAAGCTGTTGTCCGCTTATTTGAAGAAGGGTGTCCTTTGGTAATTCTTGCTTGTAATACGGCTTCGGCAAAGGCTTTGCGGTCTATACAGCAGAATGACTTACCGATATTGGCCTTTGACAGGAGAGTCTTGGGGGTTATCCGCCCTACCGTAGAAGTAATCGGGAATATGACAAAGACCCGTAAGATTGGAGTTCTGGGAACATTGGGGACAATACAATCTGAGTCATATCCATTGGAAATAAAAAAACTGTATCCCGATATAGAAGTATATAGCGAGCCTTGCCCTATGTGGGTCCCTTTGATAGAGAATAACGAACATAATTCGCCCGGAGCAGATTATTTTGTGAAGCTTTATATCGACCGGTTGATGAACCAGTGTTCTCAAATTGATACTGTTATTCTGGGATGTACCCACTATCCGATATTATTGGAGAAAATAAAGAAATATTTGCCGTCGGGGGTACAGGCTGTGGCACAGGGAGAATGGGTTGCCCGCAGTTTGTCAGATTATTTTAAGCGGCATCCTGAGATGGACGAGCGCTGTACGAAACAAGGAACATGCCGTTTCTATACGACGGAATCGGAAGCAAAATTTATAGATGCAGCTTCATTGTTTTTACATGAAAAGCTCGATGTAAGACATATAACATTGGGGTAAATTAATTTGAATAGAAGAATATGGAAGAATTGATACGCATAAACAAATATATCAGTGAGACCGGTTTTTGCTCTCGCCGAGAGGCAGATAAGTTGATTGCAGACGAGCGGGTGACGGTAAATGGAATAAGGGCGGAAATGGGCACGAAAGTCGCTCGTACTGATAAGGTCAAAATAGACGGGCAGATTATCCGCTTGCCGGAAAAGGTCAACGTAGAAGATGAAGAGGTTCTGTTACATAAGAAAAAAGCCAAACTCAACCGTTCACAGCGGGAACCTGTCGATTACTTGTCGAGGAGTTCTCTACGTGGAACTCGGGGAGGCATCAGAAATATGAGGAGGCATAGGGTTAAGGATGATAACGATGAAGCATCGAAAACCCGTTTATCTGATAAAAAAAGACAAACAGGATATAAGGGTTCCTCAAAAAAAGGAGGTAAGTAATCCTTTATATAACGGAATTTTTGAGGATAGCAAGTGAAGAAAAAGCGGCGCGGAAAATGTGGTTTTGCACCGCTTTTTTGATTTTGAATTATTGAAGGTTGTATTTGGACGATTTGGGGTTCTTTTGTAACCATATAATCCGTATTTTTGGCAAGATATTTCTTTAAATCGGTAAACATGAAGACCATTAAATTATTTATTTTTTTTATTTTTATCACATTTGCGTCTCAAGCTGCACGGAGGGATATTCTGATAAATGATAATTGGATGTTTCGTTTTGCACATCAGGTATCTCATAAATCGGAGCGTCGAGTGGATTTACCTCATACATGGAATGCAAAAGATGCTTTGGCGGGGATTCCCGATTATTATCGGGGGACAGCAAATTATACACGTGTGCTGAAAATTCCTGAAGGATGGAAAGGCAAACGGCTTTTTTTACGATTTGAAGGGGCTAATACGGTAACTGACGTATTTATCAATCAGCGGCATATCGGGGAACATAGGGGAGGATATGGAGCTTTTGTATTTGAAATAACCGATTGGGTAGAATATGGTAAGGACAATCAGTTGCAGGTGAGTGTAAGTAATGCTTTGCATCTTGATGTCATGCCTTTGGTCGGTGATTTTAATTTTTATGGAGGAATATATCGGGATGTACATTTGTTGGTGACGGAGGAGACTTGCATATCGCCTTTGGATTATGCTTCTCCGGGAGTATATCTGATACAGGAGAGTGTATCTCTTCAGAGGGCTGATGTCAAGGCCCGGATAGCGGTTTCGGGATTGGCCGTGAATAATGTAAACTTGAATGTACGGGTTTACGATGGGAAAAAGGTAGTAAAGGAAGCAGTGCAACCGGTCGAAGTCAAACCTTCAGATGTGATGTATGTCGATGTTCCGATAATAATAGATACTCCACATTTATGGAATGGTAGACAAGATCCGTTTATGTATCGGGTTGAGGTTACCTTGTCGAAGGGCGATAGAATATTAGATAAAGTGGAGCAGCCTTTGGGGCTACGCTTTTTTGAATTAGATGCAGACAAAGGGTTCTCATTGAACGGCCGGCCATTGCGGTTGCATGGTGTATGCCGTCATCAGGATAGAATCGAAGTGGGAAATGCCTTACGTCCTGAACATCATATCGAAGATGCTGCGCTGATTGCCGAAGTCGGGGCCAATGCCATACGTCTGGCACATTATCCTCAGGCGACTATGATATATAATTTGATGGATAAGTATGGGTTGGTCGTGTGGGCCGAAATACCGTTTGTCGGACCGGGAGGCTATCAAGACCAAGGATTTGTAAATACTCCCTCTTTTTGTCAGAATGGGAAGGAACAGCTTATCGAGCTTATCCGCCAGCATTACAACCACCCCTCTATCTGTTTTTGGGGATTGTTCAATGAGTTGAAAACTCCGGCAGATAACCCGTTGGAATATGTGCGGGAGCTGAATGAACTGGCACATAAGGAAGACCCTACACGAATCATAACTTCTGCATCTAATTTGAACGATGATAATGAATTGAACAGAGTTACCGATGCTATTTGCTGGAATAAGTACTTCGGCTGGTACGGAGGTAATCCGGATGACCTTGGAGCATGGGCTGACAAAGTTCATTCAGCATATCCTCGGTTGAAAATCGGCATTAGCGAGTACGGGGCCGGAGCAAGCATTTATCACCAGCAGGATTCTTTGAAGAAAGTAGTCCCTACCGGCTGGTGGCATCCGGAGAATTGGCAGACGTATTATCATATGAAGAGCTGGGAACAAATCAGTGAACGGCCATTTATCTGGGGCTCTTTTGTCTGGGCATTTTTCGATTTCGGAGCCGCGCACAGGACAGAAGGGGACCGCCCCGGTATAAATGATAAGGGACTGGTTACTTTTGACCGGAAAGTGAAGAAAGATGCTTTTTATTATTATAAGGCAAACTGGGATAAGGACAATAAATTTGTATATATTGCCGAACGGCGTTGCAAAAACAGAGTGAACCCTCAGGTTGATATTATGGTGTTTACCAATTTGCCGGAAGCTTCTTTATGGGTAAACGGACAATATATGGGAAAGGCCAAGGCCGATAAATGGGCTACTGTGCGTTGGGAGAATATGAACCTGATACCCGGGGCGAATCGTATAGAGGTAAAATCTGTAGATAAAAAGAAAGAATACTCTGATACTGTAGAATGGATATTACAATAAAATTATAGGTAGAAATATGAAGATAGCAAAAAGTTTATTATTGTTGGCGGTGTTATCCTTTGCTCTGAATATTGGAGCGACGGGAAAGCATACCTTTGAAGTGAAGGACGGTAATTTTGTATATGATTCCAAACCGATAAGAATTATATCGGGTGAGATGAACTATTCCCGTATCCCGAAAGAATATTGGCGGCATCGGCTTAAAATGGCTAAGGCCATGGGACTGAACGCTGTAGCTACTTATGTATTCTGGAATTATCATAATACAGCACCCGGAGTATGGGATTTTAAAACAGAGAACAGAGATCTTGCCACTTATATAAAGACTGCACAAGAAGAGGGCTTGATGGTAATATTGCGTCCGGGACCTTATGTGTGTGCCGAATGGGAATTCGGAGGATATCCGTGGTGGTTGCCCAAGGAAAAAGAATTGGTTATCCGTACCAATAACCAGCCGTTCCTCGATTCGTGTAAAGTATATATTCAGAAATTGGCTGAGCAGGTGAGACCGTTACAAATAACGAATGGCGGCCCAATCATAATGGTGCAGGTGGAAAATGAATTCGGCTCGTATGTCTCTCAACGTAAAGATATACCTATGGAAGAGCATAAGAAATACAACAGTGCGATAAAGAAGATGCTCGAAGATGCCGGATTTAATGTCCCGTTTTTTACCTCGGACGGTTCTTGGGTATTTGAAGGCGGCAGCATTGAGGGCGCACTTCCTACGGCTAATGGAGAGGGGAATGTAGAGACTTTGAAAAAAGTAGTGAATCAGTATCACGGGAATAAAGGACCTTATATGGTTGCTGAGTTTTATACAGGGTGGATAGACCACTGGAAAGAAAAATTTAATAAGAGAACGGCCGATAATTTGATAGCCCAGACAAAGAAGTATTTGGATAATGATGTGAATATCAATTTCTTTATGATACATGGTGGTACAAATTTCGGATTTACTTCTGGAGCGAATTATAATAAGAAAAAAGATATACAACCTGATATTACCAGTTATGATTACGATGCTCCTGTAAGCGAAGCGGGTTGGGCTACGCCGAAATATATCGCTATGCGTGATTATCTGAAAACAAAAGTCGATTATAAAGTTCCAGAAATACCTGCACGGATACCGGTTATAACTATTCCTGAGATACGGTTGCAACCATCTGTCTCGGTTGAGGGAATAAAAGAGATGGTGGAACCGGTCGAAGGCCAGGTTCCTATGACATTTGAAGAATTGAATCAGGGATATGGCTATGTGTTATATTCCCGTCACTTCAATCAAGGTGTTGCCGGGGTATTATCGATAAAGGGATTGCGCGATTATGCTACTGTATATGTGGATGGACAGAAAGTCGGGGTATTGGATCGTTCGGACAATAATTATGAACTGGATATAGAAATACCTTTTAGCTCTACATTAGATATTTTGGTAGAAAACATGGGACGTATCAACTACGGTGCACAGATTACCGAGAATAATAAGGGAATCATATCGCCTGTGTATATCAATGATTACGAAATCGAAGGGGATTGGAAAATGTATAAATTACCGTTCGAGGCCCCGGTGGATATCCGGAAAAAAGCAATAACCGCTCAAGAAGGTGTGGCGACGGTCTACACCGGTGAGTTTGAATTGGAAAAGGCAGGTGATACATTTCTCGATATGAGCAAATGGGGTAAAGGTATTGTATTTGTAAATGGAAGAAATCTGGGACGATACTGGCATGTAGGTCCTCAGCAAACCCTATATTTACCGGGCTGCTGGTTAAAGAAAGGGAAGAATGAAATTCAGGTTTTTGAGCAACTGAATGATAATATCGACCCTAAAATATCAGGTATTGACACTCCGATATTGGAAAATTTGAAGATAGAAAATTCTGTTAATTAATGTAGATGGGAAAATCGCTATGTGTCTGTATTTTGCTTCTGTCAGTATGTAATTTACTGGCGGCAGAACCTGAAGGGTTTCGGTTGATGACATATAACATTCATCATGCAGAAGGCATGGACGGGAGGCTCGATTGCGAGCGTATTGCAAGAGTCCTTCTCTCCAAGTCTCCCTACTGTGTAGCTGTACAAGAAATAGATAGTGCAACGGCTCGGGTGGAGGGGTTGGATATTTTACAGAAAATAGCCGGGAACATGAAAATGTTTCCGGTATTTTCCGCTACAATGCCTTATTTGGGAGGAAAGTATGGAATCGGATTGTTATGTAAGGAAAAACCGATTGCAGTGCATCATGTGCCTCTACCGGGAAGGGAAGAGGTACGGATGTTGCTTATTGCGGAATTTGAGCGGTTCTGTATCGGGTGTACTCACTTTTCATTGACTCAGGAAGACCGAAAATTATCGGTAGAAAGAATAAGAGGCTCATTAAAGATATTTCAGAAACCGTTTTTCCTGATGGGAGATATGAATATGCAGCCCGATGATTCCGAAGCAGACTTGCTGAGCCGTGATTTCATTTGTCTGTCCGGATTGGATGTAAAGACGTTCCCGGCAGATTCCCCGACGGACTGTATCGATTATATCTGGGGAGATAAAAAATATAAAGATAAATATAACGTATTGGAAACAGAAGTGGTCATTGATACGGTAGTTTCTGACCATCGTCCGGTATATGTGAGGTTATCTGTAGAATAGATTATTCTTTTAATCTTATCAGAGCCTCGATATAATAATAATCGGCATAGCTTGCCGGACAATCGATATCCTGATTTTTAGGAAAACTACCGGTACTGTGGTCTAAGATAAAGAATTTGTTTTTTGGAGAAGAATAGGGTTGTCCCGACAAATGATTCAGTATCTGTCGGGCATAATTTTTATATTCCGGTTTGGCATAATGGCTCAATTCAATCAGGGCAGAAGCCGTAATTGCCGCGGCAGAAGCATCTTTAGGTACTTGTGTTGCGGTAAGCGGGATGTCATAGTCCCAGAAAGGAATTTTATCATCTATCTCTTGTTGTTTATGGATAATATATTCGGCGATGCGGATAGCTTGTTGCAGATATTTTTTATCGTGAGTATAACGATAGCAGGTTGTATAACCGTATAATCCCCAGGCTTGCCCTCTGGACCAAGCCGACTCATCGGCATATCCATGTTCCGTCTGTTTTATAGAGGGAATATAACAAGTCGTATCGTAATCAACAATGTTGTAACTGCTGAAATCCTCCCTAAATCCATTTTCTAAGGTTTTATCAGCGTGAGAAACCGCGATATGGTAAAACGTACTGTCCAGGGTAAACGAGGTTGCTTTAAATAGCAGTTCCAGGTTCATCATTTCATTTATCGACACCGGATATTGCCAATTTTTGAAATGTATCCAGTTTGCCGGACTCATATTGGGGGTAGAAAGGCAGCCGATATGGGGATTATAATATTGGGTTATATGCCGGGCAGCCTGTATGCAAATATCTTTATAAGCATTGTTCTGAGTAAGCCGGTATGCATTGCCAAAAGAAACATTGAATATAAGCCCGGTATTGTAGGTCTCGTATATATTAGGATTTGTCTTTATCAGTGCTTGCAATTGTTCTGCTGCGTTTTTCCATTCATTTTTTTGAAAATATTCGTACATCAGCCAGCAACATCCGGGAAAGAAACCTTTACTCCAGTCTGTCAGGTCGTTATCTTCACACCATATAATCTGATTGTCTTTGGTACTTTTAGGCAGTCTGTACCATTCTAATGCCAAAGACCGTAAAGGAGCCAATGTCTTTTCGGATTGTTGTAAATAATTGTTTCCGAATTGTACATTGTTTAATGGTTTATTGGAGCAAGACTCCAATAATGTTGCAATGATTATAATATATATTATAATAAAATCTTTCATGAAATAGAAGTTATGTTTTTTGATGAATAAAAGTAGGTACAATATCACGGATAAATGGTACACATTTGTTCAATTTGTATCCAAAATCTATTCAGCAGTATATTAATTGGAATAAAAAAACTCTTAATGCCTGTCATCCAAATTTTATTGGGGATAAATTGGGGCATTTTTTTCGAGGATATTTTTTTGTCTTTATCAGGCTATCTGACGAGAGAAAACGGGAAAAAAGGCCGAAAGAAAACACAAAAATGTCCTGATAATATTTCCTTTATTTGGAAAAATCAGACGGCAAGCTCTTAAAATGGTCTTTTCTAAATAAATTTAAAAAATGAAAATGAAGTAATATAAATAAAAAGATGTTTATATATTTGTATTATATAATACATCTATGTAGTTTATATGGTTTTGAGTTGGGAAATCATATTTACTTTTTACTGAATAAATATCTGAAATTGTAGTTTATATATAATTTGAATAAATCATTCTACAAATGAAGAACACAGCGCTTATATTATTATTGGTTGTTGTAACGCAGGACTTTTTTTCTCAAAATATCTCTTTTAATCATTTGACTACGGATGAAGGGCTTTCTCAGTTTTCTGTAAATACTTTATATCAGGATGAGAAGGGATTTATCTGGATAGGTACCCGGGAGGGGTTGAATTGCTATGACGGGGACGACATAAAAGTATATAAAAATCAGAAAGATGATTTGAATAGCTTGTTTAGTAATACCGTGCTCGAAATAACCGGGGATAAGAAAGGGCATTTATTTCTACGTTGTACGGATGGTATAGCTGAGTATGATATGAAAAATGATAAGTTTGTAACCCTTTTCAAAGCGGATACCCGTACGATTTACTATGATGGAGATTTATATGTAACGATAAATAATGAAATACAAGTTTACGATAAAGCTTCGCGTAAGTTTGTCTTATATTATGCTTTGCCGGAAGATGTCAAGACCATATATTGTTTACTACGTGATGCGCAAGGTAATTTGTGGGCCGGAGCATCGAACGGAGCATATAAGCTGACAAAGGACAAGCGGTTGTCCCGTCCGATAGAACAAGGGGAAATAATCAGTGTATACGAAGATTCCAAGTCTCGGATATGGATGGGAAGTTGGGAAAACGGATTGTTCCGTATTGCAGGAGATGAGCTTCATAATTTCAGAAATATTCCGGGCGATGCAAGCAGCATATCTTCTGATTTTGTCCGCTCTTGTTGTGAGGATAATGCCGGAGTGATGTGGATAGGAACATTCAATGGTCTGAACAAGTATGATGAGCAAAGCGGAAAATTTGTTTGCTATACTGCGGGAAACAATCCGGGAGATTTGACACATTCGTCTATCTGGTCTATTATCAAAGATCATCAGGGAACCTTATGGTTAGGTACATATTTTGGAGGGGTAAATTATTTTAATCCTGAATATGAGATATTTACTCAATATAGGGCCACATTGCACGAACCTGAGGGGCTAAGCTCTTCTATAATCGGGAAGATGGTAGAAGATAAGAATCATAACTTGTGGATATGTACCGAAGGGGGAGGGGTAAATCTTCTCAATAGAAAGGCAGGTACTTTTAAATGGTACAAGCATTCCAATACACGAAACAGCATATCACATGACAATGTCAAGGCTATTTATTATGATAAGGTTCATAATGTCATGTGGCTGGGGACACATTTGGGCGGGCTCAACCGGCTCGACCTTTCTACAGGGCTATTTACAGTGTATAGAAGTAGGGAGAAGGATATCGAGTCTCTTCCTTCGGATATTGTCAGGGATATAGTACCTTATCGAGAATCTCTTATTGTTGCAACTCAGAACGGGGTCTGCATGTTTCATCCTGAGACGGGGAAGTGTGAGAGAATGTTTACAAAGCATGAATATGGCTCGCGTATCAAAATTGTTGCAGATGTATTTATCGATTATCAAGAGACGTTATGGCTTGCTGTTACCGGAGAAGGTGTTTTTGCTTATGATTTTGAGACCCAAGAATTACGCAATTATAAGCACGATGACAATAATCCCCGCAGTATAAGCAATAATAATATAAATTGTATCGTTCAAGACCATTACAGTAATTTATGGTTTGCCACGTCGGGTAGTGGACTTGACTTATATCACTATCAGACCGATGATTTCGAAAATTTCGATTCCAAAAATAATGGTCTTTCGAGTGATTGCATTTATGAAATTGTAGAGTCAAAATATGGAAAGTTGCTGTTGACGACTAATTTGGGATTTTCTCAGTTCGATAATGTTACTCGTACATTCTCTAATTTTAATAAAGAAAACGGGTTCCCTTTGTCAGCGACAAATGAGGGTGCTTTGTATCAAACGGAAGACGGGGAAATTTTCTTGGGTGGAGTTCAGGGAATGGTTTCGTTCTATGAAAAGAATTTGAAGTTTACTCCGAAACCGTATCATATAGTATTCACGCGTCTGGTAGTAAATGGTAAAGCGGTACAAGTTGGTGACGAAAGTGGTATCTTGAAGACAACTTTGGGCAATTCTTCTGAAATTGTACTGGAACACAATCATAGTGTATTTAATATAGAGTATGCAATCTCCAATTATCTTCCGGCGAATAATGACCAGGTGATTTATCGGCTTGAGGGGTTTTCTGACGATTGGACTGATGCCGGGAAACAACATATTATTACATATACCAACTTGAATCCCGGAACGTATACCTTGGTAATGAAAGTGAAAGATGGGCAGGAGGAAAATGCTCCGGAAGTTCGCTTGCAGATTAAAGTTTTGCCTCCTTTTTATAAGACGATTTATGCCTATATATTGTATGTTGCCTTGGCCGGAGCATTGGCATATTACCTGATAAGGATGTATAAGGAACGGATAAAATTGCATGAGTCCTTGAAATATGAACAAAAACATAGTCAGGATATCGAGAATATGAACCAGTCCAAGTTACGGTTCTTTACCAATATTTCTCATGAAATCAGAACACCTTTGACTATCATTATCGGACATGTGGAAATGCTGATGCAGTTGCAATCGTTTACTCCGGTTGTTTATCAAAAAATATTGGGTATATACAGGAGTAGTATACAGTTGCGCAATTTGGTGACCGAATTGCTCGACTTTCGCAAGCAAGAGCAGGGGCATATGAAAATAAAGGTGTGCCGTATGAATTTGGTGAATTTCCTGTACGAGAATTATTTGATATTTCTGGAATATGCCAGTGAACATAATATAAATATAGAGTTTAGAAAATCAGAAGATGTGTTGGATGTATGGTTTGATCCCCGTCAAATGCAGAAGGTCGTTAATAATTTGGTTTCTAATGCTATAAAATATACAAAGAGTGGAGATTCCATTATACTAAAAGTCTATCGTCGGGACGAGACGGCAGTTATAGAAGTAGAGGATACCGGCATAGGCATCGAAGCGAAAGACTTGAAACGGATTTTTGACCGATTTTACCAGACAGAGAATGTAGAGTCGCTTGCTAAATCTATCTCCGGGACAGGTATTGGCCTGGCTTTGACAAAAGGTATCATCGAACTGCATCATGGAACTATCGAGGTTCGAAGTGAGTTGGGGAAAGGTACAACTTTTGAAATTACCTTGAAATTAGGAAATGCACATTTTGAGCCCGAGCAGATATCCGAGACTCAGCCTGAATTGCATTATGAAAAACTTCCCGAGCCGGTGTTGCTTCCTCAGCCTGAGATACTGGAAGAACAAATTTCTCATAAAATAAATGATGCCCGTATATTGATTGTCGAAGATAATGAATCGTTACGGGAAATGCTGCTTCATGTTTTTGAACCTTATTATACAGTTTTGTGTGCATCTGACGGCGAGGAAGGGTGGAATCTGGTATTGACGGAAATGCCTGATATCGTGCTGAGCGATATTATGATGCCTAAGATGTCGGGGACTGATTTGTGCAAGCGAATAAAATCGGACTTTAATACTTGCCATATTCCAGTAGTATTGTTGACGGCGAGGACAGCGATTGAGCATACTCTCGAAGGATTGAGAATTGGAGCCGACGATTATATAACGAAGCCTTTCAACATAAATATCTTGATATCCAGATGTAATAATTTAGTGAATAGTCGGATTATTCTTCAGCAGAAATTTAGCAAAGAGCCTCAATCGGACTTGAAGATTCTGGCAACGAATGATTTGGATAAGAAAATGTTGGAAAAAGTCATGCAAGTTATTGACGAGCATTTGGATGACCCTGAATTTAATATCAACCAGTTTGCCCGGGAAATGGGCATCGCCCGTACTAATTTCTTTGCAAAGATAAAAGCATTGACCGGACAGACGCCAAATGATTTTATATTGACTATTCGAATTAAAAAAGCTGCTGTAATGTTGCGGAATAATCCGGAACTGAATATCACGGAAATATCGTACCGAGTAGGATTCAATACATTGAAATATTTTAGTAAGTGCTTCAAAGACTTATATAACGTAAGCCCTATGGCATATCGACGAGGTGGTTCGGGGGTATCGGACAAGGAGTTATAGATAAATAGGTAACGTTATTGTGCAATTTGTATTTGTGAATTATTCCCTAATAATTCTTTTTTTACCTCAATAATTCATATAGGACTGTCGGTACTAAAAAAGGAGTTTTCTGAACAATATTATCCTGTTGTTATTTTGTATAGACTCTACTTTTGGAGTAATTAGTTAACACTAAAATCTTGATAATTATGAGAAAGACAAATTTACTCCTTTTGTTATTCCTGTTTATAGCCGGGCAACTGTTTGCAGGAATTATTTATGTGAAACCCGGAGAAGAATCTTCTGCCTGGGAAGGCAAGAAAAATGTTTATACATCAATAGCGGAAGCATACGCTGCCTCTAAAAATATGGATGAGATTTGGGTGTCGGCCGGTACATATCAGCTAGAGGCGACTATTGCATTGGCATCGAAGACAGTAAGTTTTTACGGTGGATTTGCAGGCACGGAATCGATGGCGGCTGAAAGGGCTTTAAAACCGAATGGCAATCCTTGGGATTTTGTAAATGAGACCATTATCGAACCTGGGGCATCATTTCCTTCCGGAAAACGTTTGATAGAATCTAACAGTAGTATGGGCCAATATGCTATAGATGGCTTTATCTTCCAGAAAAATAATAATTCTGTAGCACAAGTTCGCAATGGAGGAGCTATAAGAAACTGCATATTCAGAAATAATACCGGAAACCAACTGGTTCGTATGTGGGGAAATTGCTCATTGGAAAACTCATATGTGCATGACAATACGGTAAATGTCGATGGTGCAGTGTGGGGCGGAGGTAATAGCGCCACTCAAAAAGCGAAAATCCTGAATGTACGTATAGAAAATAATGTATATGGCACGGGTAATACGGGCTGTGCCGTTTTTTGTTATGGAAATGTCGCTGCTGTAAATTGTGTTATTTCGGGAACGAATGCCGGTGCTGACAAGAGAGGCTCTGCCATTTATGTCGGTGGGGCAGGCGGTGAATTTATCCAGATCTTGGTTTATAATAATAACGGTATTCCGGTTTATTGTGCCAAACCGGCAAATTTTATCAATTGTACGTTGGTGAATAACGATGCTTCCGCAGGATTGATGACTCTTAACGGCATCTCAAGCGTGTATAATTGTGTGATGATAGGTAATGGGGAAAAAGCCATTGACGGGTCTGTATCGACCAGTAAAATCGCGAATTTGGCTGCTGATTTTGAAATTCCGGCATCTGTAGAAAAAGCATATCCGATGACTTTTGATGAAGTGAAATTCATCGCTCCTACCTCTTTTAAGGGGGTTCCTGAAAATATTACGGAAGAACAAAAGACGGAATTGGCAAATGCTGACTGGAGAGTGACGGACGAATCGGCTATTATCAATTTGGGAAAGAAAAGTTATTTCCCATTGGATGAATACGAGGTAGACTTGGCTGGAAATGACAGGGTATTGAATACGAACATCGATTTAGGTGTGTATGAAACAGCGTCAGAGAAAGCCCCTGTCTATCCGGAAGAAGGGGATAAACCAAAACCTGAAGGGAAATACCGTTATGTGAAAGAAAGTGAGGAGTCGACCGCTTGGTCGAATATGGGATTGCCTGAGGCAAATATATTTACCTCTTTGGCAGAAGCGATAGCTTCTGTAGAGGATGGTGCGGGTGAGATATGGATAGCTAAAGGTACTTATAAAATGAGCGCTACTTTGGACTTGATACAAGGTGTAAATATATATGGTGGATTTGCAGGAACAGAGACAGACATAGAACAACGAGAAAAAGGCGAATCGGGTTATCTTTGGGATTTTGTGAATGAGACGATTATAGAACCGGCTGCGGACTTTTCCGGAACTCGTTTGATAAATCAGGCAGGAACCAGTGGAAGTGTGGCTACTATTGTAGATGGAATTACGGTGCAAAATTCGACTAAGGGTTCTGCTTTTGGCATTGCGACAGCTACGACTGTACAAAATTGCATATTCCGGAACAATGTGGGAACGGAAGCCGGTATAGCTGCCACCTTATATAGTCGTGCAATCTTGAAAGATTCTTATGTATATAATAATAAATCGGATAATGGAGCGGTATATACCGGAGGAACAAATGCTTCTAATATTGCTAAAGTCCTGAATGTCCGTTTCGAGGGAAATACATATAACACGAAGATAGAAAATGGTGTGGGATTGAGAGCAAATCAATATTCGAATATTCAAGCGTGTGAGTTTTACAACAATTCTTCGAAAAAGGATACCGACATGGGGCGTGGTTCGGCTATATATTCTCATACGGCAACCAATGAATTTTATCATTGTCTTATTTATAACAATGACGGACTCCCTGTTTTCTTGAACGGAGGTAAATTCCTGAATGCGACAATTGCCAATAACCGTTGCAATGAAGCTATTTATCTGGCCGGTACCGATAGGGAAAATGTGGTTGCCAATTGTTTGGTGATAGGTAACCGGACCATCGAAGACAAACCGGC
>UMEI01034391.1_pt1 | contig 55191 bp, 49 predicted proteins | sample 1964711 | NCBI WGS metagenome assembly UMEI01 (sample SAMEA4836016, study PRJEB28245) | human gut metagenome | biome: gut microbiome; material: fecal sample | place: Denmark | collected 2008 | reverse complement strand
TGTTGCTTCCGTCAGTTGTTCTTGCTGTAATTTTAACCTTTTTACCTTTTCCGGCTTTTGTAGTTTTTACAATACCTTTCTGGTTTACAGTTGCAAATTTTGTATTGCTGCTGGTCCATACTAACTTCTTATTTGCTTTCTTGCCTGCGGCTACTTTTGCTTTCAGTTTAATCTTCTTACCCGCTTTTACAACTTTCTTTCCTTTAACTGTAAGTCTCTTAACAGCATCTTTCATTACCTTAATCTTATATGTCGCACGAGCGCCACTTCCATCTGCTGCAATCGCTGTGATTACTACGGACTTACCTGCTGCCTTTTTATTTACAGTTACTACTCCGCTCTGAGATACTTTTGCAACTTTCTTATTGCTTGTTGTCCATTTTACTGCTTTGTTAGAAGCGTTTTCCGGAGCGATTGTTGCTGCTAATTTTACTTTCTTTCCAGCTGCAATCTTGTTAGAAAGAGCTGCAATCTTGATGCTGGATACCTTAATACTCGCCGGAGCTACTGTTGCAGTATTATCTGGTTTGGTGTTATTAGCATTGTTATTATTGACATTGTTATTATTGGCATTGTTTTTTTCATTTTGCTTAATTGTGTCAATATCTGTCTTTCCACCGTAATAAGCTATAGATAAAGTCGCATTTTCATTATATACACGTTCCTCGTATGTATCATCTGTACACAAATAAATGTCATGCATTATAATATAATATGTTTTTCCAGCTTCGCAATCAAAGCTCTCATAAAATGCGTTCTTCTCTGTAGCAATATGATTCATCTCTACATAACTTCCATCTGCATCATCAACTGAATCATTCCAGTCATCCATATACACATCTGTTCTGTTCCATGCAGCCTTGAATACATGTGCACCATCATGTTGTGCTGTAAATTTATAAATTCTACTTACACCATCTGTCATATAATTAACTGGCTGTGCGTATGTAATTGTACCATCCGTCTCTTTTTTAGAGATTTCCAGTTTTACATTAATATCAGATTCCACAGCCTCAACATTGTTCTCAAAAGAGAAATAACCTACATCAATATTATAGGTCTCCCCTTTCTTACAATAAAAAATTATACTTTTATAGTTTTCTCCTGTATCTGCAGTACTATATGAAACACTATCATTATATTCATCTTTAATATCATAGTCCCATTCATCTAAATAAGTGCCTGATTTTACATTCCAGGAGAATTTCAGTGTATGATATCCACTTTCTTCTGCTGTGTAATAAAACCATCCTTCTTTAGAACCTGTAACATAGTTAGCTGGCTGAGAAGAAGATATCAATTGTCCAGATATTCCTGAAACAGATATGTTATATTCTCTTGTTTCTTCTCCAGAATCACTATAAAATCCTGCACACAAATAATATGTTTTTCCTGCTTTTAATTTGGCTCTCACAGAAAAATGGTAGTTTTGCGCTGAATCATCGTCTTCTTTTATATAATCATAAGATTCACCATTTTTTTCTAATAAGCAACCATAGGAATCCACTCCCTCGCTATCTCCTTCTAAATTTTCTCCCCGGAATACATAGATTCCATCATTCTCTGGTGTAAAAGCGAACCACTTCGCATCATAAGCTCCCTCACTGGAGTTTACGGTATAATTCGTGTCCTTTTGTATTGGTGTCACTGCCACATCTGGGTTTAACTCTGCATCAAAAAATGTTGCCGTATCATCATAATACTCTAAACTTCCTACATTCAGATGACGGGATACTTTTCCCCCCTCATCACTTGTCTCTTCCGCATTAACTGGTATCTGAACCATAGTAATCGTCATACAGAGTGTAAGTATAAACGCAAGTACTTTTTTCCATTGAATCTTTGAAATTTTTAATTCCATAACTTTTCTCTCTCCTTATTTGTTTTCAGAATCGAAGACGAAATTCCTTCATCCCTCCTTTTTGTCTTACATAATGATTCCATATATTTCGCTCCTCAGCTTTTTCCTTTTTCTGCCACAATATTCTGTCCAATCCCCAAAAACAGAAAAAGATAAGGAGTTATAAACACATTCGGACTGTTCACCAGTCCCTGTATCAGCCACACAAATAAAATGGCTGGCACGATAACGGAAAGTTCACTTTCCTGCTTTCCTTTTTTAACAAATGATAAATTCTTAATCAGTGTAGTAATTATTATTCCAAAGTAACTGACTAATCCAACAATTCCTGTAGTTACTAAAAACTGCAGACCCTCATTGTGGGCATCTACAAAATAATATCCCAGCTGCTTCATGGAATCTGTGTGAAATACCTCAAAGAAGGAAGGAAACATACCCATCCCGCAGCCAATAAGTTTCTTCCATAAAGGCAGGTGTCCAAATAAATCTATCGTCCGCTTCCAGACATAACCTCTGTTGCTTCCCCAAGAATCATCAAATACCAGATATTTTTGCACAACAGCGACTCCATTAAGTCTGCCGTTGCTCATGATCACAAAACCAATTCCTGCAACAATCAGAACTGCCAGTATTCCTGAAAATATAGTTCTCAACTTTGCTAATGTATAGTTCTTCCCTGCCTTCTTCAGCACAACGGAACAAACAGCCAGTATAATAGCTATGATGAGCCATAACAAAACATTGCCAAAAAGCTTCTGCTGTAATATATCCCACTTCACTGTAAAATGCAGTTTCTGCTTTGCCAGATATGTAAGAAATCCAACAGATGACATTGATAAAAACAGTAGTCCTCCGCATTGAAAATATGCGGATAAACTCTCAATGTCCATAAAGGCAAAAAATAAATAAAACAGATATACCCCTGCTATCCCAGGAAATATACTATCGCTGTTGGAACACAATCCTGCAGTAAGCACCAGAAACAATGCTATTCCGAATAAAATCTTTGAAGTCCTTTCTCTCGAATACAGATAACATCCCAACCAAAATGGAATAAATATGCAAAAAAATGATGAAACAACATTAATCTGCCCTAAGGTTCCAAGAAATGCACTTCTCTGATTCTTTACAATCATTTCGTATAAATTCAATATATCAAGCCCAAAGCGACTTCCGATTACAAAAATACCAGTAAACACGCTACCGAGCAATGCTCCCCATAAAATACCCTGGTTCATCTGAAAAGTTCTCGAAATACAGAAACTTCCGATCATGCACAGAATCAAAAAAATTGAACCAAACAGCTTTCCCTTTCCTGCCCACAATACCACTGGACTTAATTTATTAAATAAGACACCAAGTAGTACAATTATAAACAAAATTATACTCCAAATATTAATAAAATCAATCCTGTTTTCTGATAAAAATATATTCTCTCCTGTCTGTATTTTTTTTACAAAAAATATGATACCAGTCCCCAAAATATATAGTATTGTTGTCACAAAAAAGAAAATTGTTTTAGCCTCCATAATGTCCAAATACCCATTCCTTAAAAATAATGGAAAAAGCATGAACAGATTTGCACAATATATTGTTGTCCAGATTGCCTCCAGACTTAATTCTTTTTTCTCACGTGTACTTTCATTCATGTTTACACGAAATCCCCTTTTTGTCTATTTTTTTGCTTTTAAACAGTATTATATCAGAATATTGTTTAATATTCCATGTATTTTTTTGCAATTTATATACTATTAAAAACATTTTTTTCCAACCTACTGAAAAAGTATGCCATCAGTTGCGCTCTTCCTGAAAATTTTTCTGTTTCTAATAATTTTTCAAGCTGTTTTCTGTCTGCAAGTAGCGGCCGGATATATTCGTCTGCTTCTGTCTGTGGATTAAATTCTCCCTCCACTTCTGCTATAACAACCCATGCAGAAGAATCACTTAAATCCGGTGCGGCATAGGCTGGAGGGAGTATTTTACAGATTTTTTTGATGTAAAGTCCTGTTTCTTCTCTTAGCTCCCGCCCGGCACACTCTTCTATCGATTCTCCTTCTTCTAAATGTCCTGCCGGCATGTTGTAGATAAACTGATTCACCCCCATGCGAAACTCTCGCAAAAGAAGAAGTTTCTCTCCATAAAAGCCCACAATTACCACACCTGAAGCTTTCTGTCCAATTTCCTCCGGCTTTTCATAATCAAAGTTACTTACCATTTCATATAATTTTTCATTGCCTTCTGTATTTGTATAATTCAATGTATAGCTTTTTAAAAAACGAGTATCTCGATTCTTCGTCATAAAATTTAATACAGGTACTTTCTTTTCACACATAAATATTCCTTTCTAAATACTAATTTGAGGGACTAAAGAAACGAAAAGCAGAAATTTAATAGAAAAGGAAATGTGAAGATAGTCGCTTCGTAGAAAATGCCTGACCAGCATTTTTATTCGCTCCGACATCACATTTCCTTTTCTATTAAATTTCTGCTTTTCTGTTGTTTGGCTCCAGATGGAAATTAGTATTTAAAGCTTGGATGGGAATAAGGGGATTGCCCAGAAGATTATGAGAGTTAACCAGAGAAAAAATTCTCCTAACGAAATCCATAGACTTTTCGAGAAACCCCATGTTTTCCTCAAACAAAAATACTAATTCTCGCCAACTGTGAGTTTTGTATAGTCAGAAAAAAGAAATAATACCATATCCCAGATGCGGCTTCGGAGCGTGTTTAAGATGCGAACGAGCATTTTAAACACAGCGACTACAGAGCAGATGGGATATGGTATTATTTCTTTTTTCGTCTACACGAAATCTACAGATTAGTATTAATCTAATATTTCTTTGAGAATCTGATTTACCATTGCCGGATCTGCTTTTCCTTTCATGGCTCTCATGGTCTGACCTACAAAAAATCCCATTGCTTTCTTCTTTCCAGCTTTATAGTCTTCTACAGACTTTGGGTTATTCTCAACGATTTCTTCGATTACCTTTCGTAATGCGCCTTCATCATTTACAGTCTTTAATCCGTTCTCTTCTACATAAACTTCTGGATCTACATCCTCGTCAAAGATTGCCTCAAATACCTTCTTGGCTACTTTACGGTTAATTGCACCAGATTCAATCATCTGAATCATTTTAACAAGATTTTCTGGACTAAAATGTATGTCAGAAGCTTCCATTTCTTTTTCTTTTAAGAGACGCATAATATCTCCCATAATCCAGTTCGATACTTCTTTTGCAGCTGCACCCAGTTCGATGCAGGATTCAAATAAGTCGGTAAGTGTTTTGTTTTCTGTAATGATATTGATATCATATTCAGGAAGGCCAAACTGTTCTTTATAACGTGCCTGTTTTTCATCACGAAATTCCGGCTGACGACTGCGAATCTCGTCTAACCATTCATCTGAAATTACGATTGGTGCAAGGTCCGGTTCCGGGAAGTAACGATAATCCTGTGCATCTTCTTTGGAACGCATCGGATAAGAATATTCTTTATCATCATCCCACCTTCTTGTTTCCTGTACAACTTTCTTACCATCTTCAATTAAGTCAATCTGGCGTTCCATCTCGCCCTCAATTGCTCTTGCGATTGCGCTGAAGGAGTTTAAGTTCTTCATCTCTGTTCTTGTTCCGAACTCTTCCGCTCCCACTTCACGAACAGATAAGTTAACATCTGCTCTCATGGATCCTTCCTGAAGCTTACAATCAGATGCTCCAAGATACTGGATGATCATGCGAAGCTTTTCAAGGTATGCGATAACTTCTTCTGCTGAGCGCATATCCGGCTCTGATACGATCTCGATCAGCGGAACACCACTTCGGTTAAAATCTACTAAGGAATTACCTGTAGATGGATCATGTACTAACTTTCCGGCATCTTCTTCCATATGAATCTCATGGATTCTTACATTCTTCTTTCTTCCGTCTACATTAATCTCTACCTGTCCGTTGCGGCAAATTGGAAGATAGAGCTGAGAAATCTGATAGTTCTGCGGATTGTCCGGATAAAAATAGTTCTTACGATCAAACTTGCAGTACTGTGTAATCGTACAATTTGTTGCAAGACCTACAGCAGCGGCATACTCTACAACCTGCTTATTTAATACAGGAAGGGAACCAGGCATACCTGTACAGACCGGGCAGGTATGTGTATTCGGAGCACCGCCAAAAGCAGTGCTGCATCCACAGAAAATCTTTGTTTTTGTCGCCAGTTCTACATGAACTTCCAGACCGATGACCGTTTCATATTGTTTACTCATTCTACTTTTCCTCCTTTCCGTTCAGACTCCAATTTACAAATTCACGACTCTGCTCAAATGCATATGCTGCACGAATAATATTTTTTTCTTTAAAGCAATCACCGATAAACTGGATACCGATCGGAAGGCCTTTGCTGTCAAGACTGCCCGGTACGCTGATTCCCGGAAGACCTGCAAGGTTTACAGAAATGGTATAGATATCTCCCAGGTACATTTTAATCGGATCACTTAAGCTTTCTCCAAGCTTCGGTGCCGTTGTTGGTGCTGCCGGTCCTAAAATAACATCATACTTTTCAAATGCTTTATCAAATGCCTGTTTAATTAATGCCTTTGTACGAAGCGCTTTTAAGTAATATGCATCATAATAACCTGAACTTAACACGAAAGAACCAAGCATAATTCTTCTCTTTACCTCAGGTCCAAAGCCTTCGGAACGAGTCTTTTTATACATATTATGAAGTCCTTCGTAGCTTTCTGTACGATATCCATATTTCACACCATCAAAACGTGCAAGATTAGAACTTGCCTCTGCAGAAGCAATAACGTAATAGGCAGGAATTGCATATTCAACAAGGCTTAAATCAAACTCTTCTACAATGGCACCTTTTTCTTCTAACTTCTTTGCGGCTAAAAGAACGGCTGCCTTTACTTCCTCATCCAGTCCTTCTCCCATATAATCTTTTGGGATTCCAATGCGCATTCCTTTTACATCCTCTGTTAAAGCAGATGTAAAATCATAATCTTCTCTCTTGACAGAAGTGGAATCTTTCGGATCATAGGATGCAATTGTTTCAAGAATAGTTGCACAGTCCGTTACATCCTTCGCCATCGGTCCAATCTGATCAAGAGAAGAACCGTATGCAATGAGTCCATAACGGGAAACGGTACCATACGTAGGCTTCATTCCGACAATACCACAATAAGAAGCCGGTTGACGAATCGATCCACCCGTATCTGAACCTAACGCATAGCTACACTCTCCTGCTGCAACTGCCGCTGCTGAACCACCTGAAGAACCACCTGGTACATGCTCTGCATTCCATGGGTTCTTTGTCACTCCATAATGAGAAGTCTCTGTTGTGCTGCCCATCGCGAACTCATCCATATTAGTTTTACCAATAATAAGCGCGCCCGCCTTCTCAAGATTCAGAACTGCCTCAGCAGTATAAGTTGGCTCAAAGTTCTCGAGAATCTTAGAACTACAGGTTGTGCGAGTTCCTTTTGTACACATATTATCCTTCACTGCAACCGGAACACCAGCAAGCGGCCCTGTAAGGGTTCCGTCATCAATCTTCTTCTGAAGTTCTTCCGCTTTTGCCTGTATAGCTTCTCTTTCCTGTACAGTTACATAACAATTAAAGTTATCTTCTAGAGCATTAATAGCATCCATAGCCGCATTCGCAGCTTCTAAAACAGATACTTCTCCTGCTTTAATCTTCTTACCCAGCTCAACAGCTGTATAATCCATAAGCCCCATATCTTTCCTCCTAATCAAAAGTCTTTGGAACTACAAACGCTCCGTCCTTGGCTTCCGGCGCATTCGCCAGAATCTCATCTCTGTCATCTTCATTTGTAACAACGTCTTCTCTAAACACATTATTCACTGGAAATACGTGACTCATCGGCTCTACTCCACTGGTATCAAGTTCATTCAATGTATCAATATAGTCAAGCATATTTGCCATATCTTTCTTTGCCTGTTCCTTTTCTTCCTCAGAAAGTTCCAACTTGGCAAGGATCCCGACATATTCGATTGTTTCATCTGAAATTATATTTGCCATACTTCAATCTCCTTATCGTTTTACAACTCTTTCTAATCTCTGAATTTATCATATTTATTATTCATAATCAAGTGAATAACCAGATAAATACAAATTTAATGCACTCTCAGCATTTTTCTGTACTCAAGAATACATGAGCTTAAAAGAGAAAAATCTGACACGCAAAAAGAGACCCATTTTATAAATGGATCCCTTCTTGCATTTTATTATGTAACTAAATGGCTAATTCTTATTAATCAAATCAAATCTAACTAATCTTCTTTTGCCCATCCGTAGGAACACTTAACAGCTTTCTTCCAGCCTTTAAGTAATTTCTTACGGTTATCATCGTCCATCTCAGGGTCAAATACTTTATCAATAGCCCAGTTAGCGATAACGTCTTCTTTACTGTTCCAATATCCAACTGCAAGACCTGCAAGATATGCAGCACCCATAGCTGTTGTTTCAACACACTGTGGACGATGTACAGGAGCATCAATGATATCTGCCTGGAACTGCATTAAGAAGTCATTCTTACAAGCTCCACCATCAACCTTAAGAGCTGCTAACTTAACGCCTGCATCAGCCTGCATAGCTTCAAGGATATCATATGTCTGATATGCAAGAGATTCTACTGTAGCACGAATGATGTGCGCTTTGTTACATCCACGTGTAAGACCTACAATACATCCACGAGCGTACTGATCCCAATGAGGAGCTCCGAGTCCTGTAAATGCAGGAACTACATAACATCCGTTTGTATCTGGAACTTTGTTACAGAAGAATTCAGAATCTGGAGCTGCGTCTACAATCTTAACTTCATCACGTAACCACTGGATAGCTGCACCTGCTACGAATACAGAACCTTCTAATGCGTAGTTAACTTCGCCGTCAAGTCCCCATGCAATTGTAGTTACAAGACCATTCTCAGATAATTTAACTTCTTTACCGATATTCATTAACATGAATGTACCAGTTCCATATGTATTCTTAGCTTCACCAGGATTGAAACATGTCTGTCCAAATAAAGCTGCCTGCTGATCACCTGCTGCTCCAGCGATAGGAATTCTTCCCTGGAAGAGGCTCTCATCTGTCATACCATAAATTTCACTTGATGGTTTCGGTGTTGGAAGCATTGATTTAGGAATATCTAATTCTGCTAAAATCTCATCATCCCACTGAAGAGTATTAATGTTAAATAACATTGTTCTTGCTGCGTTAGAGTAGTCTGTTACATGAATCTTTCTTCCAGACAGGTTGTAGATTAACCATGTATCAACTGTACCAAACATTAACTCGCCTTTTTCAGCTCTTTCTCTTGCTCCAGGTACGTTTTCAAGAATCCAGTGAATCTTTGTTCCTGAGAAGTAAGCATCAATAACAAGACCTGTTTTTTCTCTGATCTTATCTACTAATCCTCTTTCCTTTAAGGAATCGCAGTATTCAGATGTACGACGGCACTGCCAAACGATTGCATGATAGATTGGCATTCCTGTTTCTCTATCCCAAACGATAGTTGTTTCACGCTGGTTAGTAATACCGATACCAGCGATATCAGCTGCTGTAACACCAAGTTTTTCCATAGCCTGACGTGCAACAGATAACTGTGTATGCCAGATCTCCTTTGCATCATGCTCTACCCAGCCTGGCTGTGGATAATACTGTGTAAATTCTTCCTGCGCTACACTACAGATCTCACCTTTTTCATTAAATAAGATACAACGGTTACTAGTTGTTCCTGCGTCTAACGCCATCATGTACTTAGCCATAAGTAAACCCTCCTTAAAATAATTCATTACGTTGTGGTCAAGCCCAATACCTTCCTGACCTCTGCTCTTATATTAACATAATTTCTGTGCGATGTATTTAGACAATTTACATTTTTTGTATGTTTCTTTTGTGTTTTTGCATGATAATGCACAATTTTTTTGTCGTTTTTAAAGCAGATTAAATAATTATTTTTTTAACAATTTTATTTGAATGGTCGTTTTGTCTACTTTATTGATTCTTTTTTATTTAATCATACTACATTTTGTATGACCACTTCCTTAATTTTCTTTACACAAATGGCTGTCGGGCTATTGTTCCGAGATAAAATAAAAATAAAACACAGAGAGACCCCATATATAAATCTGCACTATTTGAAGAACGAGGAGAGATTGTATCCAAGGGAAGAAGACAATCCCTTGTCTTACTGACCTGGACACAATCCGACGAAGTACTTCAACTATTGTGGATTTATATATGGAGTCTCTCTGTGTTTTTCAATAGTCTAAAGTTGGAACAATAGCGCGACAGCCCCATACTTCTACTGCACATCGGATATAAATTCTCTCTGACGCATTGTTTCGTACATAAGAATCGTGGCAGACACTGCTGCATTTAAAGATTCTACCTTTCCTTTCATCGGAATCTTTATCTTATGATCTGCTAAAGCAGTAATCTCATCTGTAAGTCCATTTCCCTCATTACCTATAAGGAAAGCACTGCCATTTCGATAATCCTGCTTATAAAACACATCTCCTTTTAAGTGTCCTGCATACACAGAAATTCCTTTCTGTTTTAATTGTTCAACTACTTGAGGAAGATCATCCGTAATAACAAAAGGAACTCGGAAAATCGCTCCCATCGTAGAACGAATTACCTTGGGATTATAAATATCCACCGTTTCTTTGTTCATGATGATTCCTGTTACTCCGGCGCCTTCTGCTGTTCTTACAATTGTTCCAAGATTACCCGGATCCTGAAGACTTTCTAAGAGAAAAAAGCATGGATTCTTTTCTTTATTGATGAGTTCTTCAATGGCAGGTTCTTTTCTTCGTACTACTGCGATGACTCCCTGCGGAGTTTTCGTATCAGAAAGATGTCTGCATACATTTTCACTGATAAGCTCGTAGTTCCATCCTCTGAGTTCTTTATCGTATTTCCCGGCAAATTCTTCTGTGAGATAGCATTCCACAACTCTGTCTCTCGGAATCTCAAAAAACATTCTGGGACCTTCTACCAGAAAACAATTTTCTTTTTTTCTTGCCTTTGCACTTTTTTTCAGATTTATAATATTTTTTACTTTTATATTGGATGTACTGGAAATCATTTTTACCCTCCTATGCAGACACTTTATACATACACTTTCTGTAAAAGCCATGACAGATGGGCGATGATATCTTCTACCGGTTCTCTGAAATCATTTTCTGCCCATTCAAGAACATATTGTGTAATTCCTAATGTAAAGAAATCATTACAAAATTCTTCCTGCTTTTTCTCTGAAAACGCCTCTGTATTTTTTGAAAAATACCCACAGGATATGCTCCTTGCAATCAGCGGATACATAGCTTTTTTTAAATATGGCAGTTCTGCATTTGTTAAAATATTTCGAATAATCACGCGATTATCTTTTATCCACTGTAAGAACCTGCTCATAGCATACTCCCAGGTTACTTCTTCATATATGCGGCTCTCATGTACCAGTTCATATTCAAATGCTTTTGACATCAGGTCGTATATATTGTCAAAATGATAATAAAAAGTTTGCCGGTTCACTCCACATTGACCGGCAAGCTTTTGTATCGTGATTTTTGAAAAGGGACACTTTTTCAGTAGTTCCATGAAAGCAGCACAAAGCATTGTTTCTGTTTTTTGTCTCATATAATCATTTCCTCAATTCATCAAATCCACTATTTGTAACTAATCAGATTTGTGCGGTATTCTATAAAGAAGCCGCACAAATGAATCTACTGATCAAGTCTGAACAGTTACTTATTTTCTTTTAAAGTAATCTTGAGCTTTGTTGTGGCTCCTACGGTAACTCCCTCAACATCTCTCACGTGCAAAGATACTTCATGTGTTCCGGGTTCTAAACCATTCACATCTATCCATGGAACAAAATCTTTTATCGCCAGACTATCCACAACAGAGGATGGTCCATCTACCAGGATCGAATAGTCATTATCCTTATCATAAACAACTTTGTAACCATTACTATTATTTGTTACATTAATATCTTTTTTCTCAAACGACAACTCATGAGAAGTTATCTTTTCAATCGTTGCCTTGACTTTCACATCGTTTGTATCATCTCCGGCTAAAATCACATCATCCGGAAGCACTGCCTGTGTCAGATCAATATCCTTCTCATAATTTTCCTTGAGTCCATCAATGGATACACTGTCAAGTGTAATAGAGTCCAGACTTTCTAATGTATCATCCGGTGCTGCGATTGTGATCTGCTTTGGTTCATAGTCAAAAGAAACCAGATGATAATTCTTTGCAGGTTCCCCTGTATAAGAAAGCTTTACATCTACTGTCTTTGTCTTCCACAGTTCCACATAAATACTTATGGATGATGTATCAAATTCTATCTGGTTGTTGCTGATCTTCTTACCTTCTTCATCATACAGCACCGGCTTATCTGTTGCTGTAACATCATGAGAAATATCATCTACACTGACCGTTGCACGAATTTCTTTCGCAGAAGAAAGTAAATTCTCTGGTCCACTTACCTTGATCAGATTCGGCGTACTTGTAGCTCGACCAACAGCATATCCTTCCGCTGGATCTCCTTTTACTGTAATGTTGACCGGAACACTGATCGTCACTACTTCATCCTTCTTAATCTTCATCGTGTTTGTTGTTCCCAATGTAATATCCAGCTGATCGGAGTACTTCTTTGCCGTAACATCAATTGGTACTGCATCAACTTTAGACAGCTTTGAAAAATCTGCAACCGCCTGAAAATCTGTAATCCCCATGGAACGTACAATACTGCTCTTTCCTTTTACTGTAATATTGACTTCTTCACCATCGAGAATTTCGTAAGCATATCCTCGTTTTGTAAGCGCATCCTCATTCGTAACCTTTACAGGAATACTGTAAAACCTCTTCGTAATTACCGGATCGTTTGTATTTGCCACAAAAAGCCATATTAAGACTGCTATGACGACAGAAAGTATCTTCATCCACATATTATTTTTCTGACTTTTCATTCCGCAACAAGTCCTTCCATTTTTTAAATACATCTGCATTACCTGTATCATCAACTTTTAACTGCTGAAGCTTTTCTACAAGTTCTTCCTTCTGCAAATGTTTATATAATCTTCCATCCTTTGCAAGTGATACTGCACCAGTCTCTTCTGAAACAATGATCGTCAGACTATCTGAGACTTCGCTGATTCCCACCGCAGCTCTGTGTCTTGTTCCTAGTTCTTTTCCAATATCCATGCTATCTGTAAGAGGAAGATAACAAGTCGCTGATACGATACGATTCCCTCTGATAATAACAGCTCCATCATGAAGTGGTGTATTATGTTCAAAAATATTGATCAGCAACTGACTGGTTACCAGACCATCTATAGAGATTCCTGTACGCACATACTCCCCAAGTGCTACATTCTGCTCAATGACAATTAAAGCTCCTGTTTTAACTTCACCCATTTCATAAGAAGCACGTACAACTTCATTGATCGTCTTTTCTGTAAACGCAGACTGTCTTCCCTCATACTCTCCGGCTGAAAATGAAAAAATATTACTGAAGATCTTCTTCCGTCCTAACTGTTCCAATGCCCGTCTAAGTTCCGGCTGAAAAATAATGATCGCCGCTGTAATTCCAACACTGAGCGAATTAGAAAGCAGCCATGATATTGTATTAAGCTGGAATATTGCCGCAAAAAGGGCAAAAAGCAAAAGCATGATAATACCCTTAAACAACGTCCATGCCCTTGTTAGCTGTACCCACTTCAACATCTGGTAAACGATCACACTGATAATGATAATCTCCAGAATATCTGTAAAACCAATTGACGGAAGAGACAGCCAATATAAATACTTTTCTATTACTTTGTGAAATTGTCCTATACTTATTAACTGCATAATCTATTATCTAGCCCTTTCACTCTTTCTCTGCTTCCTTCCCATCCTTGTCAGGTAAATCGGAATCTTCCGTTATGTCATCAAACAGGAGATCATCCTCATTTTCTTCGGACTTAATATTCGTTACATTCCTGTTTTTCTCTGTAACCTTAATCTTGGGAACTGCTTTTACATAATAAAAATATTCGTCATCCTCAAAGGATACCTTCTCGATTCTGGACACATCACCGATTCCTCTAAAAAATCGATAAATATAACAACATCCAATCCCCAGTATTACCTCAAGAAACAGTCGCCATATCGTATAATCCAGTTCAAAAATCAATCTTCCAAATAACAATAACAGTACCATTGCTATATTCCCCACAAAAATAGCAAACATCCATGCTCTTTCATAAAATATATGGCAAAGTAATGTTGTTATAAAAATAATCAAAGCAAATGTTACAAGAAGCACCAGCAGCTTCTTATCAATTAAAATCAGATTAACTATTCGCTGTAATCCCATTCCAAAACTAGAACTTGTGGAGGTCGTAAGCAATGTACTTACATCTGTCATGTATACTGATAAAAAGTACGTCACAATTCCTGCCGCTGCCGGAAGAATCGCTCCAAAACCAACGCTCATCCCTAAAAGTACCGGCAGAAGATACTCCAGCTTTAAATAAAATAAAAGCACTGTAGCTATAATAATTATCGCATGCTTCTTATCTACTCGTATAAATACAAGGGAACAGACGATAAAGAAAATTACAAATCCCAGAAAAATATCCATGGAAACATTCCACAGATTTATCATAATCAATATAGATATCGCATAATACAAAAACGATATTGGTAAAAAAGCCTGCACAGCTGAAACTGCCAGGAACACCCATAGTTTATCAATACATTCATTATAATAAAACATTCTCTGAAACATACTCAGTGCAAAAAAAGCAAAAAGCAACTTCAATATCGGTAAAATTATCTCTACATGCCTCTTATATAAAGTTGTTAACCATTCTTTAAAATAGACTAATTGTGCCATCATAAGCTATTCCCTGTCCTTTTCTTTTTGAATATATCTTCCCAGACGATATAAATTATGTTCGTACTGCTTTATATCCACTCTCATCTTATCATAAACTCTGGTATAATATCGCCTTATGCATACAATATCCAGAACAACTATAATAACGTAAAGAATAACTGCATGAACAATATACTTTTGATAGGGAAAGCTCAATCCTCGTGACATAATATCTGTGTAAATGCCAAAACAATACAGCACCATCGCTAATATATAAGCTGCTGTAATTGCAATTACACTTTCTAACTGCTTAATATTCACATATGTTCTCTTACTGTAACCGTTTATTCTCAAATCCTTCTTTCCCGGACCCTCTTCATAAACCGCCAACTTCGTCATTAATCTGACTTTCTTCGGATCAATCATAACTGTTCCTCGATTTCTAAAATCTTTTTAATCTATTTTAGTATAACATGAACTTTCTTCCAATTACAACGGTAAAATAAAGATTTCATATACTGATTTATGAGGGGAAACAGACGGAGAACAAAAATCATAGACTTCTGGGGAAACCCCTTATTTTTTCCATACAAAATCCTGATTTCATCTGGCGCCAAAGAACAGAAAAGCAGAAATTTGATATAGAATAAAATGTGATGTCGGAGCAAGTAAAAATGCCAATCAGGCATTTTCTACGCCGCGACTATCTTCACAATTTATTCTATATCAAATTTCTGCTTTTCGTTTCTTTAATCCATCAAATCAGGATCTGGAAATCTCTAAAATCTTGTATCTGGAAAATCCATCTGGGCTCTCTACCTGAACAGTTTCTCCGACCTTAGCACCGATCAGAGCTTTTCCTAATGGAGATTCATTAGAGATAAGTCCTTTAAGAATATCAGATTCTGTAGAACCAACAATGCGATATTCTAATTCTTCGTCAAATTCTTCATCGTAAAACTTAATAGTGCTTCCGATACTTACTGTATCTTTATCATAAGCAGATTCATCAATAACTTCTGCGTTCTTGATGATCTTCTCAAGTTCTTCGATTCTTGCTTCCATAGAACGCTGCTCATCTTTAGCTGCATCATACTCTGCATTCTCAGATAAGTCACCCTGTTCTCTGGCTTCTTTTATCTTCTGTGCGATTTCTTTTCGTTTAACTACTTTGAGATCCTGCAGTTCATCTTCTAATGCCTGCATTCCCTTACTTGTCAGGATATGTTTCTTTGCTTCCACCATAATCTACACCTTTCTTTTCTGGTTCACTTAAAGTATCATTATAGTCCAAAAAAAATTCATTGTCAACGCATCAAAAGTTCTCTGAGCGCTTCTAAAGTTTCTACCTGGTTTACTTTATTTCGAAGAGAGGAAGAACCATGCATTCCTGTAGTATACCACGCTGTGTGTTTCCGCATCTCCCGGATTCCCATTTTCTCTCCTTTATACTTCACACTTAATTGTGCATGACGAAGGAGCATGGAAATCACTTCTTCTTCTGTAGGGCGTTCTGGAATCTTCTCCCCAAAAAGTGCTGCCCTTATCTCTCGAAAGAGCCATGGATTTCCTTTTGCTCCTCTGGCAACCATAATTCCGTCACAACCTGTATATTCCCGCATTCTGACAGCATCTTCTCCGGTAAAAATATCACCATTTCCGATAACAGGAATAGAAACAGCTTTTTTAACTTCTTTGATAATATTCCAGTCTGCCTCTCCGGTATAATGCTGGACTCTCGTCCTCCCATGAACAGCAACGGCAGCAGCACCATTTTTCTCCATGATCTGTGCAAATTCAGGAGCATTGATATGGTCATCATCAAAACCTTTTCTAAACTTTACTGTAACTGGTAAACTTACTGCTTTAGAAACTTCTTTTACAATTCTTCCGGCAAGTTCCGGATTGAGCATTAATGCTGAGCCTTCTTTATTGTTCACAATCTTGGGAACGGGGCATCCCATATTAATATCAATATAAGAAAATCCCTTATTTTCGATTTTATGAGCCATTGCACCCATAAGTTCCGGCTCTGAGCCAAAAATCTGCACTCCGATCGGTTTCTCTTCTTCTTCTGTCTGCATAAGCGGCAATGTGTTCTTATTCCCATAAAAAAGTGCCTTCGCGCTGATCATCTCCGTAACCATCACATCCGCACCCTGTTCTTTACACAAAATTCGGAAAGGAAGATCTGTAATTCCCGCCATAGGAGCCAGAATCACTGGAAAATCTGTGCCATATATTTCTTTTACAGTCATGATTTAATCCTGTTTCTGCTTATCATAAATAATCTGCAGTCCCTTCAATGTAAGATTGGCATCATAGTAATTAATAAAACTTGTTTCCTTTGCAATCATTTTACCAAGACCGCCTGTTGCTACAACGTTGATCTTTCCAAGACCGCTTTCTTCCTTCATCTTACGGATAATGTATTCTGTCTGACCGATATATCCATAAACAAGACCACCCTGCATGCTTGTTACGGTATCTTTTGCAAGAATATTCTTTGGCTTTCTGATTTCAATTTCTGGAAGTTTCGCTGCCTGCTGCCAGAGAGCATTCGCAGAAGTACGGATTCCAGGGGATGTCACTCCTCCAACAAATCTGCCATCTTGTGTAATCAAGTCATACGTTGTTGCCGTACCAAAGTCAACAACGATAACCGGGCCACCATAAAGTTCATAACCTGCTACAGCATCCACAATTCGATCCGCCCCTGTTTCTTTTGGATTTGTTGTTGCAATACGGATTCCGGTACGGATTCCAGGGCCTACGATAATCGGCTTGAGACCAAAATATTTGATGATCGCACTGTTAAAAGAATGCATAACTGCCGGTACAACAGAGGAGATAATGACATCTTCCACATCTTTTGCCTCATATCCTTTATACTGAAGAGTATTTAAAATAAATACACCATATTCATCTGAAGTACGGTTAATCTTTGTTCTCATTCGAAAAGTATCGCACAGCTTTTTCTCCTGAAAGATTCCTATCGTAAAATCTGTATTTCCAATATCAATTGCCAGTAACATCTTGTCCCTCCTGTAAGAAAAATACCCTGAAATATGTTTCCATATTTTCGAGGAGTTCTCTCTTTTCTGCACGTAGCTGTTTTATCTTAAGAACACTTCCTATTTCGTCAAAGAAGAAATCATCTTCCTTTGACTCCACAGTAAGATTAAGATTTCCTGTTTCATCAAATTCCAGTCTGAGAATTCCTCCCACATCTTCTGTAAAAAGAACGCACATAATCTGAAGTTCCTCTTTAATCTGCTTAGGAAGTGAATCAAATTCCGGATTAAAGTAAAAAATCTTCTCATAACTGCTGGAACCACATAATATTACTTTATCATCAAACATACTAACGCTCTCCTATACATACCCATAAATACCACGAACGGATACCTCACCGGAAAAAATATGTTCTTTTCTTCCCTCTGCATCCTGAACGATCAGCTCTCCTCGTTCATTAATACCAATCGCTATACGAATGATTTCCTCACCTTTTTTTATAATCTTTACTTCATGGTCTACATTCACAAGCTTCTTGTTATAATAATCTAAAAACGGGGATAAGTCCTGTTTCTCCAAAAACAGTTTATAATCTCTGAAAAAAGCTGTCAGAATTTCTGAAAGCAATACAGATCTTTCTATATTATGACCACTTTCCTTTTTAAGTGAAGTTGCCATATCTGCAATCTCTTCTCCAAAATTTATACGATTTACATTAATCCCAATACCAACAACAACATATGCAATGCTGTCAATCTCCATATTCATTTCTGTGAGAATACCACATACCTTTTTCTTATTAAGAACAATATCATTCGGCCATTTAATCTGGCAGCACTGTCCGGTCACCTTATCAATTCCTTCCGCAACTGCAGATGCCGCTACTAAAGTAAGCATGGAAACACAGTCTAACGGCAGTTCAGGCCGCAGCAGTATGGTAAAGAAAACATCTTCTCCTGACGGAGATATCCAGGTTCTTCCTCTTCGTCCCTTTCCGCGAGTCTGCTGGTCTGCCACATAGACACTTCCATCTGGCGCCCCACTTTCTCCCCGGCGCTTTGCTTCTTCATTGGTAGAATCAATACTCTCAAAACAACATAACTCTCCCGGTATACAAGCTTCTTTCATAGAAGAAAGTATCTCTTCTGTTGTGAGCAGGTCCGGGCTTTGTAAAAGCCGGTAACCTTTCCGGGTCACCGACTCTATCTCATATCCCTCTTTTTTCAGACTGTTCATATACTTCCAAACAGCAGTCCTTGAAACGCCCAGCTCATCACAGATACGCTGACCGGATATAAACCCATCCTGCTGTTTCAAAAACTCTAAAATCTTTTCTTTCATTGATATCAAACCGTCTTTCCAGGTAAACTATCTTCCGAGAGTTGCCACCATCACAGCCTTAATTGAATGCATTCTGTTCTCTGCTTCATCAAACACAACAGAATTCTCAGAGCGGAAGACTTCATCTTCTACTTCTCTGATATCAAGACCCAGACGATCTCTCATATCTCGTGCAACGCTTGTTTCAAAATCATGGTATGCTGGCAGACAATGCATAAATAAGCACTTGTCGTTACCGGTATCTTTCATCATCTTCATAGTAACTTTATAAGGAGATAACGCATTCACACGCACTGGATATAAATCTTCTGATTCACCCATACTTACCCAGATATCTGTATAAATAACATCGGAACCTTTTACATCTTCTGGATCGTGAGAAATTGTAATCGTTGCACCACTCTTCTTAGCAAGCTCCTGTGATACTTCAAGAACCTTAGGATCACATACGGTCTCTTTCGGTCCTACTGCCTTAAAATCGACACCCATGATCGCACTTCCATACATCAGAGCATACATTACATTATCAGATAAATCTCCAACAAATGTAAGCTTCATCTCATCTAATTTCTTATCAATATGTTCTTCCATTGTCATGAAATCTGCTAAAACCTGTGTAGGATGATCTACATCTGTAAGACCATTCCATACAGGAACACCGGAATACTTCTGTAAATCTTCTACGATATCCTGTCCGAATCCACGATACTCGATCGCATCATACATTCTTCCAAAAACCTTCGCAGTATCCTCGATTGATTCCTTCTTATTCATATGAGAGTTTGTAAGATATGTTACATGTGCACCCTCATCCATTGCCGCAACTTCAAAAGAGCAACGTGTTCTTGTAGAAGATTTATCAAAGACAAGCACGATATTCTTACCTTTAAGTTCTTCACCCTGAATACCCTTCTTCTTTTTTGCTTTAAGCTCATGAGCCAGATCCAGCATATAGCGAATCTCATCTTTATTAAAATCCAGTAAAGTTAAAAAACTACGTCCTTTTAAATTCATCTTCTATTCCTCCAAGTCAAAATAACTTACTGCCTGTAATTACTATTTACATAGTAAAAGTATTAACAAAATTTATACTACATATGAAGAATAATGTCAATATTTCTAGTTTAATTCACTTAACAAACCATTCCTCTAAAAAGGATTATGTTTTTTAATGAGTGATATAATTCGCTATAAGGTTATTATCAAGTACTTCCTTACAGGTATCTATCAAACTCTGGGCACGATCCGAGTATTTCTGACAAAGTTTTTTGTTAAGGTTCTTTCTGCTGCCATCTAAAAGTGAGATTAATCTTCCACTTTCTACTGTTCCATCTTTTCCTATTGTAAATAGCATATTATCATCACTGGTGATAAAGGAACCTTCTCCTACATACGAAATCTGCGCTATGAAACCTTCATCTGCATTCAACAGATCATGTCCGAATACATAAGGTTGTTTTGTATCTAAGTCCATGAGATTTGCAATAGTCGGCATGATATCAACTTCCCCGCCAACCGTATCTACAACCTTACTTTCATTTAATCCTGGGACATGAATGATAAAAGGAACATTCAGCATCTCATCATAATCATATTCTTTTCCAAGAAAGTCTGTCATTTTCCAGCGAACAGATGGAGTTTCCTTATTCATCCCCTGATGATCTCCGTAAATAGCGATCACTGTATTGTCATACATATCATTTTCCTTGAGATATTCTATGAGTTTACCAAATGCTTCATCCGTATATCGAACCGTTTGCAGATAATTTCCAAAAGTACTACCTTCGTCACTGCTTTTTAATTTAAGACTCGCTAAAGACTGGTCTAGTTCATACGGAATATGATTGGTAAGTGTAATCATAAAACTGAAAAATGGCTGCTTCTTTGTTTTTAAAATATCAACCGCCTGCCGGAACATTTCCTTATCCGTAATACCAAATCCTGAAATCTGTGTTTTTTTCAGTTCTTCTTCTGAATAATAATGCTGAAATCCCTGATTTTTATATGCCTCACTTCGATTCCAAAATGTTTTCACATAACCATGGAATGCCAGTGCACTATATCCATTCTCACGAAACATCCAGGGTAAACCATTATATGTATTATCTACATACATACGATAACATTCCCTGATATCATTTGGATAAAGACCATTCAGTGCAGAAAATTCTGCATCAGCAGTATTTCCTACTCCTGTTGTTGAATAAAAATGATTGAAATAAATCGTATCATTCTTTAATAGTTTATTTAAATTAGGGGTTATTTCCTGTCCATTATATGTTGCTCCCACTACAAAATTATTAAAAGACTCTGTCTGTATCAAAATCAGGTTCTTTCCCTTTGCCACCCCTTTATAAGCAGTCCCGGATGACTTCGGTACAATAGCTTTCATTTTCTTTTGAATTGCCTTTTCATCAACAGAACTTCTCTTTAACTTTCCGACAACATTGACAACCACATCATTTGTGTGATACGTAAAAAATTCAATATGATTTACCTGCTGCACAGAGCGAAGATTCTGAGGATTTAATCCATAATAATACCATGCACATATTGTTACAATATAAATAATAATGTGAAATACACTCTTAATAAAAGAAGCTGTAAATTTCTTTTCTTTCCACAAACTTTTAAAAGAAAGCTTTGCTGGCCAATGCTTTGCCAGTTCATCGAGCATTCCCTTCTTTCCTTTATTTCGAAGACAGTACCAGTACAAAACAAATGGATAATCAATTAATGTCAATAAACATCCTGGACTTACGCTTGCTCCGATCACATTACCATCTCCTGCAATCTGTCCCAGACTTGTAACTTGATAAAGCTGATTGACCGATGTATATTTTCCAAAATAACTGCTGTATGCTGCATCTGCCAGCATAATCAATGTAATCAATGTGTATACAACGTAAAACCCATACCTTCTTGGTTTACTTTCTTTAAAAGAAAATACCTCAAATACACAAAATAAGAATAACAAACTTAACAATGGAACGTCATAAATACTTAACATATCCAGTCTTTTTGTCTGCCAGTAATATATAAACATCTTTAAAATCAATACCGGATACACTAACCAGTAATGCGCCAGTAGTTTTTTTATTATTGCTTTCATAATTTTCAAACACACTCAAATCTGTAATTTCTAACATTCGGGTATTAACTTAAATCCCGAATTTCTTCTAATCAAATCTAATCAAAGATAAATCAATAAAACTATAAACGAATTCTGAAAAGAAAGAAAATCTCATCAAAATAATTGATGAGATTTCTCGATAGTACTTTTATCATCTGGCTTCTGCCTTACTTCTCGGTAGTATCTGCTTCTTCTACTGGGTCTGGCTGTGTTGCTACTTCTTTAATAGAAGTAACGAGTCCGGCAAGATTCTGAATCTCAGATGGAATAATAATCTTTGTTGCTTTTCCATCTGCTACTTTCTCTAATGCCTCTAATGATTTAAGCTTAATAACTGCTTCGTCTGCTCCGGCTTCTCTGATTGCTCTAAGACCGTCTGCGGTAGCTGTCTGCACTTTAAGAATCGCTTCTGCCTGACCTTCTGCTTCACGAATCATCGCTTCCTTCTTCGCTTCCGCATTAAGGATAGCGGCTTCCTTCTCTGCTTCTGCTTCGAGGATCGTAGATTCTTTATGACCTTCTGCACGAAGAATGGAAGACTTCTTCTCCCCTTCTGCACGAAGAATCGCTTCACGACGTTCTCGTTCTGCTTTCATCTGCTTCTCCATGGCATTCTGAATTTCTGTCGGCGGAATAATGTTCTTAAGTTCCACACGATTCACCTTGATTCCCCATGGGTCTGTTGCTTCGTCTAACGTAGCACGCATCTTTGTATTGATCGTCTCACGTGATGTTAACGTAGAGTCGAGTTCCAGATCACCGATAATATTACGCAATGTTGTTGCTGTCAGATTCTCGATTGCCATGATTGGATTATCTACTCCATAAGCATACAGCTTCGGATCTGTAATCTGGTAATATACAACTGTATCAATACGCATCGTTACGTTATCCTTTGTAATAACCGGCTGTGGTGCAAAATCAACAACCTGTTCCTTTAATAAAACTTTCTTTGCAACGCGGTCAATAAACGGTACCTTAAAATGCATACCAACAGACCATGTTCCATTATATGCACCAAGTCTCTCAATAACATATGCCTGTGCCTGCGGTACGATTCTCACACAGGATGTTACGATATACACAACTAACAGTATTATGATAATCATAAAAATCGTTCCAAATACTCCCATATATTCACTCCTCCTTCTGTTTACCTTACATCGGCTTTACAATTACCTTCACTCCAGAAATAGATTCTATGCTGACCTTCTGCCCCTCATGAAGCTTTACCTCATCGGAAATGCTTCTTGCTGTCCAGATCTGTCCTCTCACCTTCACCTGTCCCTTTGCATTCAGGTTATCAATATCCTGTGTTACAAGTCCAGTCTGACCGATCAGACTGTCTACATTCGTCTTAATCGTTCTGCTGTTAACATACTTCAAGGCCCATGGTCTTGTCAGAATCAGAAGAATCACTGATATAACAGCAAATGCGATAATCTGACTCCACAATGGCAGAGAAACGGCAGCCATTACTGCACCTACCAGAGCGCCACCGGCAAACCATATCGTAGTAAGACCCATCGTCATAATCTCGATCACAACAAAAACTGCCGCAGCTACCAGCCAATACATCACTGTCATACTTCCACCACCTTTCTTTACAGTAGAATATTTCCATCTGTGTATCTACCCCTATTCTATCCTATCCTCTATAAGAAGTAAACTAAAAGTTTCTTAATTTTAAATAATAATTTAAATAATAAGATATACCAGCCAGGCTGCAAGCCAGGCTATAGTACACTGCATTATGACAATTCCTATTGTCTTTAATGTCGAATTCATTTCTCTTTTAATCGCGGCTATCGCTGCAACACAAGGTGTGTATAATAATGTAAATACAAGGAAACTTGTTGCAGAACGAACAGTAAATAATGTGCCAAGTGCGGCAGATACATGCGCTGCATTCGTTCCAAGTAAAACACTAAGTGTAGAAACTACCGCTTCTTTCGCAGTGATTCCTGTTACAAGCGCTGTAGAAATTCTCCAATCTGCAAAACCAAGTGGTTTAAAAATTGGTGCGATCAAATGTCCAAGCATTGCAAGCAAACTATTTGCGCTGTCTGTTACAACATTCAATCTGCTGTCAAATGTCTGTAAAAACCAGATGATCATCGAGGCAAGGAAAATAATCGTAAAAGCTCTTTCTAAAAAATCTCTTGCTTTTTCCCACATCAAAAGCAATACACTTTTAAACGATGGAAAACGATAATTCGGAAGTTCCATAACAAATGGCATCGGTTTCCCTGTAAAAAGAACTCTTTTAAAAATTAAGGCCATTAATATTCCAACTGCAATTCCTCCAAAATAAAGGCAGGACATAACAAGTACTCCTCTATGTGGGAAAAAGGCGGCTGTAAATACCGTATAAATCGGTATTTTTGCCGAACAGCTTATAAATGGAATAAGCATGATCGTAAGGTTTCTGTCTCTTTCTGAAGAAAGAGTCCGGCTTGCCATTACCGCAGGTACAGAACAGCCAAATCCAAGGAGCATTGGTACAAAGCTTCTTCCTGACAAACCAATCTTACGCAGGAATGTGTCCATAACAAAAGCAATCCTTGCCATATATCCTGTATCTTCTAATATAGATAAAAAGAAAAACAATATTAAAATGACAGGAAGGAAACTCAGCACACTTCCGACTCCGGTAAAAATTCCATCAATAACAAGACTCTTTACAACAGGATTAATTCCGTAATTTGTAAGCAGCTGGCTCGTCCCTCTTGAAGCCCAGTCAATTCCTGCACTTAATGCATCACATAAAAATGACCCGAACGGCCCAAATGTCATCCAGAAAATAAATACCATAATTGCCGCAAATACCGGCAATGCCAGAAATCGGTTTGTAAGTATATTGTCTATTTGTACACTTCGTTCATATTCCTTGCTGACCTGACACTTTACTACAGACTTTTCACAGATATTTTCAATAAAGCTGTAACGCATGTCTGCCATTGCTGCATTCCGGTCAAGACCCCTGTCTGTCTCCATCTCGATAATACTGTGTTCCATCATTTCAAGCTCATTTTCAGAAAGTTTTAACTGTCTGATGATATCCTGATCCCCTTCAATTACTTTTACAGCCGCAAAACGTCCATTCATTCCAATCCTGCTCGCATGATCTTCCAACTGATGATACAGACCATGAATACAACGATGCACCGGACCCGGTGTACAAAAATCATAAACCTTCGGATACTGTTTATTCTCGGCAACTTCACACGCCGTATGGATCAGGTCTTCCACTCCCTCATTCCGAATCGCACTGATCGGAATAATCGGAATACCCAGTAAGCGGCTCATTTCCTTTACATTAATAGAACCACCATTATTCCTTACTTCATCCATCATATTTAATGCCAGTACCATCGGAATTCTCATCTCAATAAGCTGTAATGTAAGATATAGGTTTCTCTCAATATTCGTAGCATCTACTATATTAATAATTCCATCCGGTTTTTCCTTCAAAAGAAAATCTCTCGTAACAATTTCCTCATTTGTATACGGACGGAGTGAATAAATTCCCGGAAGATCTACAACAGATCCTTCCGCAGAACCAACAGAAAACTTTCCCATCTTCTGATCTACTGTCACACCCGGAAAGTTACCAACATGCTGATTAGAGCCAGTCATCTGATTAAATAATGTTGTCTTTCCGCAGTTCTGATTACCAATCAAAGCAAATATCACTGAACAGATTCCTCCTTCAAGATTATTTTTTCTCCATCCTCTTTTCGAATCGTAATATCATATCCTCGAAGATGAATTTGTATCGGGTCTCCCATCGGTGCCATCTTAAGCACTTTCACTTTTGTTCCCGGAATAAGACCCATGTCTAAAAAACGGCAGCGTAAATCTCCTTCTCCTCCCACCGTTTCAATTACTCCTTCTTTTCCCACAGGTAACTGTGCTAACGTCATTTGAAATTCCTCCTGTAGTTTGTTATGTACTGATTTTTAGAATAAGTTGTATCTAATCAGTCATAGTATAAGCTTATTGATATTTTTTTTCAATACCCGCCATCCTTCCTTCTCCTTATAATTATCATATTCTTACCATATTTCTTTGTTATACTATTAATGATATATGAATTACGGGAGCTGCGTTTAGCTGCGGAGTAATTTATGACATCATATTTAATCATTTGTATATACTCTCGAAGTCTTCTTTGTAGATTCTGGGAGTACATTTATTAGTTAAGGAGGGTTTACATATGACAAAATTAAAACACTTTGCCTTTTCTTTTGCTTTAGCTGGAGCATTGGCATTTGGTATGGGCACTGTAACAAAGGCTGCTGAACCAGCTTCCGGAACTACTATAATGGCACCTGCAGCCAAAACAGATATTTCTCAAAGCAAAGATCTTTCTATTAACTGGAAGGATACATCTAAAGAATATCTCTTTGAGGGAAAGATAATTGAACCAGAAGTTATCGTTACACAAACAATAACTGAAAATGGCACAAAGAAAACAGTAACCTGGACAAAAGATACCGACTACACAGTCAAATATACCAATAATAATAAAGTTTCTTCTAAAGTAAATGAAGCAGCTGCTATAATCACACCAATCGGTGAAAAAGCGAATTCTTACAGTGGAAGTAAAACATTGAATTTTACGATCAAACAGGATATTTCCAAGGCGGATTCTGGCATCACAGCATCATTTAAAGATGCCAAAACAACATATACTTACACTGCTCCTGCAAATACCCCAGAAGTTAATGTAGCAGAAAAAACTACTGTAAACGGAAAAGAAACTACAACATCCTGGAAAAAAGACACCGATTATGTAGTAAGCTTTACAAACAATGCAAACGTAACTACCTCTGCAAAGCCTGCCACCGTTATCATCACACCAAAAGCAGGAAGTAAAAAGGCTGAACTTTATGGTGGTTCTATCACTTTAGCATTCCAGATTACTCCTTGTGATATTAATGACTCTCAGATGAAGATGACCGATCATTATGATAAAGTTTATTCTGGAAAAGCTTATAAGGCTGGAGTAAAACTAGTCTATACAAATAAAAGCACAGCAAAAACTACAACATTGGTAAGAACGAAAGACTACACGATTTCAAATTACACAAATAACATTAATGTCGGTACTGCCACAGGGGTTGTAAAAGGTATTGGAAACTATACCGGCACTAGAACCATGACTTTCAAAATCACACAGAAGAGCATTGCAGACCTCTCATTTACGCCAAATCTTGAAAAAGTCGTTTATAACTATAATGGTTCTTACAGAACACCTGCCGTTTCCATTATCTATAAAGACGCTATGAATAAAGCAGGTGCAACACAATCCTACACTTTGAATAAAGGAACGGATTATACGGTTGTTTACGAAGACAACAAGAAGGTCGGTACTGCTACCGTTATCTTCACCGGTACCGGAAACTTCAAAGGATTTCATGTAGAGAACTTCACAATACGTCCTAAGTCCACAATTCTTCGCAAACTCATAAAAGGAAAGAAACAGTTTAGTGTCGTATGGAAGAAGCAGACTACACAGATGAGCGGATATCAGATTCAATACGCTACAAACAAGAAGTTTAAATCTTCTAAAAAAGTAACTTCTAAAAAGTCTACTACGCGTAAAACCATTAAGAAACTGAAATCCAAAAAAACATATTATGTAAGAGTCCGCACGTATAAAAAAGTGTATGATACGAACTATTATTCTAAATGGTCGAATACTATGAAAATAAAAACAAAATAAAATTGTATTTTTTTAAATTTTCTATCGCTTTTTTTATAAAAATGTATTATAATATAATTAGATTAATTCATTTCATGTATTCTGAATAGGATTAATCACTATACTTTGCATAACAGGGAAAGGAAGAATATTTTCGACTCGTTGGTCGTCGAAAATATATCTTCCTTTTTCTTTTGTTAAATTTAAGAATATCAGGGCATTCTTCAGCCCAAAAATAAAAAGAACTTCAGACCATATCACTTATAAACATATAATCTGAAGTTCTTTTTTATATCTTTTTTTATATTTTTTCTCGTAGTGAATAAACTCTCTACTCTTCTTTGAGCCAGTTTGCTACATCAAGGGCATGATATGTAATAATCATCTGTGCGCCTGCTCTCTTCATGCCAATCATATTTTCCATAACGATTTTCTTTTCATCAATCCAACCGTTTGCTGCGGCAGCTTTTACCATGGAATATTCTCCACTTACATTATAAGCGCAAAGTGGCATATCTGTTTCCCAGGATGCGGTTTTTAAAATATCAAGGAATGCTAATGCCGGTTTAATGATAATGATGTCAGCACCTTCATCGATATCATCCTGAATATCACGCATTGCTTCTCTTGGATTATGGTAATCCATCTGATAAGTTTTTCTGTCACCAAAGCCCGGTGCAGAGTGAGCTGCATCTCGGAATGGTCCGTAGTATCCGGAAGCCATTTTAGCGCTGTAAGCCATAATCGGTGTCATCTCATATCCGGCCTCATCTAATGCTTCACGTATTGCTGCAACGTGTCCGTCCATCATGTTAGATGGAGCTACCATATCAGCACCAGCCTGTGCGCAGGTTACTGCTGTTTTAGCAAGCAGTGGAAGTGTTTCATCATTTAAGATAATACCGTCTTTGATCACTCCACAATGTCCATGGGAAGTATATTCACAAAGACAGATATCTGCGATAACGACAAGTTCAGGAAATACCTTTTTAATGTAACGAATCGCCTCCTGAATGATTCCATGTTCATTATATGCTTCTGTTCCACACTCATCTTTGTGCGCAGGAATTCCAAATAAGAGAACTCCTTTTACACCAGCCTCGCGAATACGGTCTAATTCCTCATCCAGACGGTCGATGGAATACTGATAGATTCCCGGCATAGAATCAATCGGATTCTTAATGTCCTTTCCTTCGATAACAAATACCGGATAAATTAAATCGGATGCACTTACGGATGTTTCACGAACTAATGCACGTAAATTCTCTGATGCACGAAGACGTCTTCTTCTAATCATAATACAACTCTCCTAACTCTGATATAAATTATAACTGTAAACGGTTATAAAAATTACAACTCTAACGTTTATATTTTACCACATTGGATGTGAAAAGCAACTTTACTGCTCATCGGAACCAATCTGAATAAACTGAATCATTCCAGGTCCTAAATCTTTTGTCGGTCTGGCGATAAATCCATGCTTTTTATAGAACTCTTCCCTCCCTTTTGCACACATAAGATCAAACATCATTGTGGTCCCTTCGTACCCTTCCTGAATAACAAACTTCTTTAAGGTCTCTAAAATAAGACCACCGATACCTTCTCCCTGCACTTCCGGACGGATGATCAGATCCTGTACATAGCAGATGATTGCTCCATCTCCTACGATTCGTCCCATGCCAACTGCCTTTCCATCTTTAAATGCAACCAATGTATACAGACTGTTACTAAGTCCTTTTTTCGCCTGATCTCGTGTCAGTTCTCTAAATTGAACTGACTGACGAAGTTCAAGATACGTATCTATATCTAGTCTGTCTTCCACTAACTCAATCATTTTGTCCCTGCCTTATTATTTCTTTTATTTCATTTTCGGTAAGAACCCGCTCTTTAGAAAAAGCTTTTGCTGCGGCAGTTTTCAAAATATATCTCCGCATTGCCTCTTCCTCAAAATTCGCCTTTACATACTGGCGAAGTTCTCCCATAAAAATTGCAATATCTGCATAATAATCCGGAACAGCTTTTTCAATCTGGCAACGAATCTGTTTGGATACAGCCGGGCTTCCTGTCCCGCTGTTAATTCCAATACTGATATTACCCTTTCGTACAACAGATGGGAAAATGAAACTGGACTCCGCTTCAGAATCTGCTACATTTACAAGGATGTGATACGCATGGCAAAGTTCTGCAGCACGATGGTTCTCCTCACGACTACTTGTCGCTGCCACAACAAGAACAGCCTTTTGAATTTCTTTTTCTAAGAAATCGCTTTCCGCATTTTTTATGAAATCTTCAAAAATACTTTTTTCGGGAAGAACTTCTTTAATCTCATCGCATACTTTTTTTGCAATTACAACGACATCGGCTCTGTATTGAAGCAGCGTATGCACCTTTCTTGCGGCAACTTTTCCACCACCCACAATAAGGCACCGTTTTCCTTCAATTTGTGTAAATACCGGAAAATACATCATCTCTACATCTCAATTCCTATACGAGAACTTATGCCCTGATCAAATGGATGTTTTACCTTTCGGATTTCGGACACATAATCTGCGTGATCGATTAATCTCTCAGAAGGATTTCTTCCACTGAGAACAACTTCTAATGCAAATGGTTTCTTCTCAAGATGTTCAATTAACTTTGTTTCATCTAAAAGATCTTTATCGATAGAATACACACTCTCATCAAGAACAAGCATATCGTAATCTTTTGCCATCTCAAAAAGATTGTCTAACATTTCATTATTATAATCACGAAGCTCTTTCAGTTCTTCTTCATTCATCTGGAAAGTAAACTTCTGCAACTCTTTTCCTGAAACTACGTTAATCCCTGGCTGTTTTTCAAGAATACTTCTTTCACTGGAACTATTATTTTTCAGGAACTGATAAAAAAGAACTTTTTTTCCGCTTCCTGCTGCGCGAACTGTTAATCCAACACATGTTGTTGTCTTTCCTTTTCCGTCTCCGCAATAAATGTGTACCAGTCCTTTTCCGGAAGTGTCATCTTTTTTACCACCACAGCGTACTACTTCTTCTTTTTCCCCAAATAATGCTTTATAAACCGCATCCATATCCAGACTGTTTCGAATTAAATCTGCGAGCTTATTATACTGTATTTCTTTATATTCCGCTATACTAAGATGATTTTCGGCAGGATTAATTCCTTTTTCTTTCATAATGTCCTGTACAAGGGCAAATACAAGGTCTTCATTATCGAAAATTCCATGTAGATAACTTCCCCATATACGTCCATTCTTTGTCATATATGCATCGGTTCTTCCGTCTTCCAATGTAATCATAGGAATCGCCTCTCCAAGATTCTCCGTCACGCCCATATGAATCTCATAGCCTTCTACAGAAAGATTTTCAAGTCCATAGATATTATGTTCTTCTGCAATATGTCCGTTAATTCTCGTTCTTGTTTTTGCCTCTTTAAATACTGTTTTTGTATCAAGAAGTCCAAGTCCACGCATCGTACCACCATGCTCTACTCCATCCGGATCATGCATTTCCTTTCCAAGAAGCTGAAAACCTCCACAAATTCCAATCACTCTCGTTGTTCTTGCCGCGCGGATGATTGCTCCTTCCAGACCACTTTCAATAAGCCATTCCATATCACCCATCGTATTTTTTGTGCCCGGAAGAAGGATCAGATCTGGATCACCAAGTTCCTTTTTATCGGTAACATAACGAAGAGATACTCCATCAATTAATTCAAAAACACTGAAATCAGTAAAGTTAGATATGTGAGGAAGACGAATAACCGCTACATCAATTCCCTCTGTGATCGTTTTCTGATTCAGGCGGTCAGAAAGACTGTCCTCATCGTCCACATCGATTTTTTCCATTGGAACTACACCGAGTACCGGTTTACCGGTTAATTCTTCTAACATCGCCAGTCCCGGTTTTAAGATATCCACATCACCCCTGAATTTATTGATGACAATTCCACAAAAACGTTCCTGTTCGTCCACAGGGAGAAGTTTGATCGTTCCATAAGCAGAAGCAAATACTCCCCCTCTGTCAATATCTGCCACTAAGATGACTGGCGCATCCGCCATTTTTGCCATTCCCATATTTACGATATCATTTTCCGCAAGATTGATTTCTGCAGGAGAACCAGCACCTTCAATTACAATAATGTCATTTTCTTCAGAAAGATGGCGAAATGCCTTCATGACTTCCGGTGCAAGATTATCTTTCATTTTATAGTAATCCTGTGCACTTAAATTATCATAAACTTCTCCGTTTACAATAACCTGAGAACCCATATTGCTCGTTGGCTTTAACAAAATCGGATTCATCCAGTGTGTCGGCTCAATCATAGCAGCTTCTGCCTGCATTGCCTGTGCACGTCCAATCTCCAACCCTTCTTTTGTAATATAGGAATTCAGTGCCATATTCTGTGATTTAAAAGGAGCTACTTTATATCCATCCTGTTTAAATACTCTGCAAAGTCCCGCTGTAACAAAGGTTTTGCCTGAATTTGACATCGTTCCCTGTACCATAATTGCTTTTGCCATTATTCTTCTCCTTTCAAAATCATCCGTAATGCTTTTATAAGTTTTTTATTCTCTTCATGTGCCTTTACTGCTACCCGCCAGTAATCTCTGCCAAGATTTACATAGTTACTGCAATTTCGGATCATAATTCCATGACCTTCTAATTGTTTATCTAAATCTGTAATTTCCGGTGTCCGGAAAAACAGATAATTTGCTGCTCCATCATACAAAACAACTGGTAATTTAAAAAATTCTTTCTTCATATAAGCCAGCTCTTCTGCTACGGTATCAATGACCTTTTCTTTATAAATATTATCAGCAAGAGCCGCCACCCCTGCACACTGTGCGATGTGACTTACAGACCATGCCTGTCCGGCACGATTTACTCTTTCAATTACCTTCTCGCTTCCTGCAAGGATATATCCAAGACGAACTCCCGGAATCGCATATAGCTTTGTAAATGATTTTAAAATAATAAGATGTTCGTATTTTTCTATAAAAGGCTTTACTGTATATTCTTTTTCATTTTTACAGATTTCCAGGAAACATTCATCGACCATCACAAATGTCTTTGTTTTTTCTGCCCGATCAAGAATTCGGAGAATCCGTTCTCTTTCTGTAAGAATACCTGTCGGATTATTCGGATTACAGATAACAACAAAGTCTGTATCTTCTGTAATCTTCTCTAAAATATCTTCTTTGATAATAAAATCCTCTGTCATCCGATAATATTCTATCTGTGCGCCTGCCGCTGATAATGCTTCCTCATATTCTACAAATGCAGGTGCCGGAAGCAGTACTTTTTTTGGCTGTAAACCAAATGCCAGACGGTACAAAAGGTCTGCCCCACCATTACCACAGGCGATTTTTGTTTCAGAAACTGCATCCTCTTTGCTGATGGCTTCTTTTAAACGACTGCAATCCGGATCAGGATAATTTATCGTTTGGTCAATCGCCTTCACCATTGCCTGTCGTATGTGCTCCGGCAGTCCAAGCGGACTGATATTGGCAGAAAAATCCAGAATATCTTCCTCCCGGATTCCCATTTCCTTCGCCTTTTTGTAAATGTTTCCCCCATGTGAAATCTTCTTCATAATTTTAGCCTCAATTTTCTAAATCATTAGTTATCAATCGCAAATCACGTCAATCATTTCAAGCATACTAATCATACTAATCCTGTAGTAAATCTGCATATGATCTACACAGTACTATCCTTATCTCGTGAAATAGCATTACATAAATCTAAATACCTATACGTTAAATAGCTGCACGTAAAGTAAAAAAGTAATCAAAGTGCATACTGCCATTGATAAAAATGCACTGACATACAACAACTGATTCGTTCTTTTTATATCTTCGTATTCTACCGGACGGATAGCATCACCGATTGTCGGTTTCACCACTGCTTTTCCAAAGTAATTATGTGTTCCTCCAAGCTGAATCTGTAATGCCCCTGCTGCCACTGCTTCTGTCTGTGCACTGTTCGGACTTAAATGTGCAAAACGATCCCTTTTAAAAATTCTTACTGCTCCTTTAAAATCAAAGCGCAGAAAAAATGCTGCGAGCATCATCATTACCGCTGCAAATCTTGCCGGTACAAAATTACAGATATCATCCATTTTCGCAGAAAAAAAACCGATATGTATCAGTTCTTCATTTCTATAGGCAACCATAGAATCAAGCGTATTTACTGCCTTATAGGCAAAGCCGAGCGGCGCGCCTCCAAGCGCGATAAACAGCATCGGAGCAATTACCCCATCTGCCGTATTTTCGGCAATCGTCTCCACATCCGCTTTTGCCACTTCACTCTCGTCAAGATTCTCCGTATCACGCCCTACCAGATAGGATACTTCCTTTCTTGCACCGAGCAGGTCCCTTTCTTTTAACTTTTTATACACTTTCATAGATTCTTTCTTCAGACTTTTCGTCGCAAGAATCTGATAAATGAAAAATGTTTCCAAACAGAAACGAAGCATTGGATAAATCATTCCGGCCACATACAAAATACCGTAAATAACAGCATATGTTCCTGCTACAATACACAGCATCAGAAAAAATCCGGCTGCTTTTTCCATTCCCGCTTTTCTTTCTATTCCTTTTTCTTTGACTTCCTCATAACTACAGCCATAAATCAGATGCTGCATTCCTTTTTTTAATTTATCGATAAACCACCCGATGATCTGTACCGGATGAACCAATCCATGAGGATCTCCAAAAATTAAATCCAGTACAAATCCAAGCAGCATCGCACAAACCAGTTTCATTCCTTGTCTCTCCCTTTATGCATATTCAAGAATGCCTCAGCATCTTTTTGTACTTGCTTCTTCTGCCATGTCTACGAAACGTTTGGCAACCTCTTTGCAATTATGAAAATAAAAATGTGGGTATCCTGCCATAATTTTATCCTTTACATAAAGACCATTCCAGCATTTACCGGAATACTTCGTAATCTCACAGGCATCGCCCCTTTTATCCGCTTTTGAATAATGAAATTCATGAACGCGGATCTTTGTATCTTTTTTAAAAAATGCAGTGTCATAAAGTGCTTTCATCGTCACATAACCAAACTGCATAGACAGACGCTTTGTCATACGCACATCTGTATGGATCAGTCCGAGCATTTCCTCCAGGCTGTCATCTGTCTCTACCAGATGATCACAAACATACATAAAGCCACCACACTCTGCAATCATCGGCTTACCGGACTGTGCTGCCTCGCAGATTGATTGCTTCATAGAAACATTATCTGCCAGCTCTTTTCGATAAGTTTCCGGATATCCTCCTCCAAGATATATCCCATCTGTATTTTCCGGAAGCTGTGCATCGTTCACAGGGCTGAAGTAACAAAGTTCTGCCCCAAGCTGCTCTAAAATTTCCAGATTTTCTTTATAATAAAAACAAAAAGCTTTATCCTTCGCTACAGCGATTCTCGCCCGTTTCCTCTCCGGAACCTCCGGTCTTTTCACTTTAGGAAGTTCTTCTGCTCTTTGTCCGATTTTCAAAAGTAAATCAATATCTATACATTCTTCTGCTGTTTCACCAAGAAGATTTAAAATCTCATCAAGGTTATCAATCTCTGCTGCAGTCATTAAACCTAAATGTCTGCTTCCAATATAGATTCCTTCTTTTTGAGGGAAATATCCCACAACAGAAATACCGAGTTTTTCTTCAATTTCCGGCTTCATCAACTGATACATCCCTTTGCTGCATCGATTTAAGATAACACCGGTAACCGGATTCTCCTGATATTCTATCATTCCTTTTATCAGCGGAATCATCGTATGTGACATTCCCTTTACATTAAATATTAATATCGTCGGTGTTCCTGTCTCTTTTGAAACAGTCCACGTACTCTTTTCACAACTGATCCCGACCCCATCATAATATCCCATGACACCTTCTGTCACAGAGAAATCTACGTCCTGACTATCCTTTCCTACAAGATATCGCAAATCTTGTCCCGTTGAGAAAAAAGGATCAAGATTGCGACAATCTCTTCCGGTAATATGACTATGTAACATAGGATCTATGTAATCCGGTCCACATTTATAAGATTGAATATGAAGTCCTCTGTTTACAAGGGCCTTCAAAATACCACAGGTAATGCTCGTTTTACCACATCCACTGTTTGCACCGGCAAGCAATACCCGCGGCATCCGCTTTACACTTTCCATATATTCATACACCTCCATATTACCTGGGACGATCAATAAGAATCATCTTTATTCCAGTTTGCCGACAGGCTTCTACTTTTATATCCACTCCGCCTGTCTTTCCACTATCTTTTGAAACAAGAACTTCCGCTTTTGTCTCTTTAATAAGTTTCACATTATCTTCAACAGTAAATGGTGGCATTTTCCCAAAAACATGATCTTTTTGGTATCCGGCTTCCGCACATCCTTCCAAAGAAGAAATATTATCAAGTACACGAATAAAAAGACGATCGGCACCATCTTTTACTCCAGCCATATATGCTGCTGCTGTATTTACTCCCGTTGTAAGAAAAATATTGCCTTCTAATTCATTTAAAAGAGAAATTGCTTCCTGCACATCTTTTACATGAACAATTCCTTCATAACTATACTGAAGATTCCTTCTCTCGTATCGTTCATACAAAATACCGGCTGTCTGTGCTGCCTTCTTTACTGTCTCCGAAACAATTCTGGCAAACGGATGCGAGGCATCAATAATCTTTCTACAGGGATTTTCCTCAAAAAGTGTAAGAAAACCATCATAGTCAAGCCTTCCTACATGAATATCAATTCCGTATTCCAGAAGCATCTCTTTTCCAAGCTCTGTTGCCACACTGGCAAGAATCCGCTCCTTTGGATTCTCCCTAAGCAGCTTCTCGATCACCTGTCTTGATTCTGTTGTCCCGGCAATGACCAAAACATCATACTTCATAAATAAATCCTTTCGCTTTCCGCCAATTTCTCAAATACAAACTACAGTGAGCTACATCTCACTCTTAATAATCATTGTTGTAAAATATCCGTATGCACGATCAGGAATCAGTGGACCGACATACTCGCCTTCCATTCCAACATTACTGATGATTATCGCATTATTCTCCATGCCTCTCTCCACCAGCAGATCATAAACTTCTTTTACATGACTTCCGACCTTCATGATAACCAGATTGTCAAATACGCCAAGTGTTTTCTCCACCTGATCGATACCCTTCAATGACGGAATCACACCAAAGCCTTCATTTCCTTCCACGATAGAAATGCCAGCCTTGCTCGCACCCGCACAAAAAGAAGGAATACCGGAAACCATCTCCACGTCGTATCCAGCTTTTAAAAGGCGCTTATGCACATACGCATAGGTACTGTAAATTCCAATATCGCCAAGCGCAAGCATCGCAATAGACTTTCCTTCATCAAGAAGCTTCATAATTTCTTCTGCCGCTGCCTGACGGCAGGCTTCACGCTTTGCCTTATCTTTTGCCATCGTAAAAACGATTTCCCGAATCTTTCCTTCAGGAATATCTACCGCACCTTTTGCGATATTTAAAGCGACACTATCCTCGCCTTCTTTTTTCACCGGCACTGCCACGATGTCACATTCTTCAATTAATCTTTTTGCTTTCAGAGTTAAAAGCTCCGGATCACCAGGGCCAACTCCGATACCATATAATTTGCCTTTCATAATCTTCCTTTCCAGACGGATTTTGAGAAAGAAAAAGCAATCGTTTGAGTTATTATGTTGGGACCCAATTTTCAAATGAATATAAAAGAAGTTATTTTTGTTCCGTTGTGCTAAACGTTTCATTTTGCCTGATAGTACAGATTCGCTCGAAAACAAGCTCGCGAGTCTACAGTCAAAATTCCACAGCACAAAGTCACAAAATATCTTCCTTTTATATCCATTTGAAAATTTCACTACAGGTAATCCAACTCAAACTACTTTCTTTTTCTTCGTCAAAAATCCTGTCTATGTAAATCTATTGGTGGGTATAGTTAATTATTATCTACTCTTCCCTTCTGGTGCTAGAGCATGTTTGAAAAATGCTTTCTGCAAGATGTGCGTTACAATTTGTGGAAGATTTTACCTGAATGAGGGCGGCGTAGCGGGCTACGTCAACTGAATGAAGACAAAATATACCGCAAATTGGGACGTGCAGATTGCAGGAATGATTTTTCAAACACGCTCTAAAGCGTCTTTGGGAAGATTTTGATACAGAAAAGAAGATTGAACTTTATGACTTTGTGCTACGGAATTTTGACCATAGGAACTTCGAGCTCGTTCTCGAGAAGTTCCTGCTTTACTGGGCAAAATGAAGTGTTTAGCACAACGGAATAAAGTCAACTTCTTTTCGTTATCAAAATCGTCTTACAAAGACTCCGCCTTCTTCAGGTGTTTTACAAACATTTCTGCTATTGCGTCAATTTCCCCTAAGCCTTTCATGATGACTTCTGTTTCAAATCCATCTGCTTTTAAGATAGAGTCCCAGGAGTCGGCTTCGGCTCCAGCAAGGTCATTTCGGGCATGATCGCCTGCTACGATCATAAGGGGCATAACATATACTTTTTTAATCTCTCTTATTTTTAATCGACGGATAACATAGTCAAGGCTTGGGAATCCTTCTACCGTTCCGACATATGTGCTTTCATGTCCAAGGTCTCTGAGCATGTTTTCAAACTGGCTGTATGCGCTGTTGGCAAAGTGTTCTGTTCCATGTCCCATGAATACAAAAGCTTCGTCTTTCGCTAATGGCTTTTCTAATTCCTGCATAACGATCTCACAGGCTTCTTTGTAATCTTCCTCTTCGGTAAGAAGGGGAGTTCCAACTTTAATTGTTGGGATCTGATCTTTATATGCCAGAAGCATATTCATCATTTTGTCATATTCCAGTCCATTTATAATATGTGTTGGCTGACAGATTACTTCTTCGTAACCTTCTGCTACCAGTCGTTTCATCACTTCATCCGGATTATGGATAATGACATTTTTTGTTCTTGCCCATTTACGGATGATCATTCCTGAAGTAAATGCTCGATAAAAGTCATAATCCGGAAATGCTTTTTTGCAGGTTTCTTCAATGTTAACGATTGCCGGAAGTGCTTCTTCAAAGCTTGTTCCAAAGCTTACTACTAATAATGCCTTTTTCCCCATTTTTCTTTTCTCCTCTTATCTTAAATGTGTGCTGTAAATATCATTACCGGATTATTGGTATCCATAATATGATAACTGCCGATTTTACGTCCCCGTCCTACTGTTGCCTGAATCACATCAAAGTCTGCGTCATATTTTCCTAAGAGTTCATTCGCTTCTGCGATTGTTTCAATCGTTACCGCAGAAATAACTACTTTTATCTTCTTAGGAAATGCTGCAATTGTCTCTAATATCTGAGATAATTCTTTTCCACTTCCACCGATAAATACTTTATCCGGTTCCGGTAGAGTACATGCTGTCTTAGCTGCATCCCCTTCATAAATAAACAGGTTATCTGCTGAAAATTTTTCTTTATTTTTATAAATCAACTTTACCGCAGTTTCATTCCGTTCCACACTGTGAACCGTTCCAAATGGTACCTGTCTTGCACATTCGATTGATACTGATCCGGTTCCTGCTCCGATATCCCATACAATATCATCTGGGTGTAGCTTCATTTTATGAAGAATAAGTACACGAATTTCTTCTTTAGTCATTGGCGTTTTATCCCGCTCAAAATCTTCATCTGATAAAAAGCATGGACGCACAATCTGATGTGGCTCTGGATTTTTAATCATGGCTACGCAAAGAGATGGAAATTCTTTTTGTACCATCTCTTCAGGTGTGCCTGACTCAAGTAATTCGTCTTCATAAGAAAGATTTGCGCCGGCACAGACGGTAACATGATCCATATGATAGTCGAGCATGATCTGTGAGAGCCATGCCGGTCCCTGTTCCTTACTGCAAAGGAAAAATACTTTAGGATTCTCCGCTACTGCAAGGGCAATAGAACCTGCTGTTTTTGCTCTTCCATGTACACTGATAATCAATGCCTCTTCCATCGTTTCTCCAAATGCTGCTCCAAGCATTTGGAGCGAACCAACACCCGGAATAAGATCCACTTCCCAGCCTTCGCTGATCGGATCATTGCAAATGGTACGATAAAGACTGTACATAAGCGGATCACCGCTAACTGCCATCACAACATCCTGTCCTTTGGAAAGTATTTCTCCAATCTGCTCTAATGTATCTTTAATCTTTCCCATCGCGAGAAAGACCGGCTTACTATTTTCAGAATCCGCCTCACTATTGACATCCTGACACAGCTCTTTTAAAACCGGTAAGATTCTTTTTGCCGCAATTACGGTATGGGCTTTTTTCATTTTTTTAATTACTGCCGGTAAAATGTAATCGGCTTCGCCCGGTCCGATTCCGGCTACTGTTAATCTGCTCATTCTGCCCTCCGCAGTTATTTTGATTTTTCTGCCCTTTATAGTTCAACTATCGTTTATAATTCAAGTTGCTTTGCATCACTATTTTTTACAGGCTGAGAGTACTTCTTCTACATTTTTACTAGCTGCCAGAACTTCATTTTGTCCATCCAGGAAAATAATTCCCACTCTAGCCATCTTATGAGCGGTCTTCTCACAATACTCAGACGCTTTTTGTGCCATATCCGGCCAGATATCCATAAGTCCCTCTTCTTCCACAATCTTCATTGCCGCCTTCGTTGTAAGGCAGGAATACAGCTTTTGTATGACTAAAAGAGGGGCGCCATGAAGAGCTGCATGTGTACAGATTGTTTCGATACGGCCATCTGCCACATGACTGTGTGTATTCATTGTACCGGATGCTACTTTTACAAGCTTTCCGACAAACCCACCAATCAAAATATCAGTAAATCCTCTCTCGACCGCTTCTTCTATCATAAAGCCGATATAATTGCTTACCTGTAAAATGCACTGAAATTCGCCGTACTGCTCTTTTAACACCGTCTCTCCGGTTCCTCCAAGCACAAAAAGAATCGATTTATGTCCCTGTTTCGCATACATATCAAGCTCTGCGATCAGAGAATCTTTCATTGCTTCTTCGCTCATCGGCCGGACGATCCCCGTCGTTCCAAGAATCGAAAGACCATTTACAATGCCAAGCCGCGGGTTAAATGTCTTTTTGGCAAGTTCTTCTCCACCAGGAATACTTACGGTTATATTTGCCTTTTTATTGCCGATAATTTTGCGGATTGCTTTCTCTGCCATCTGACGTGGAACCGGGTTGATTGCCGGCTGTCCGGGAGGAATTTTTAATCCTTCCTGTGTAATGGTTCCGACTCCGTCACCACCAAAAAAGGAAATATCTCCCTCTTCCTCAAAAAGCTCCACCTTTGTAATAATCTCACTTCCGTTTGTTACATCCGGATCGTCTCCGGCATCTTTTACCACACCACAGACTCCAAATTCTTTTGGGATAATATCCAGATAAAGCGTTTTTCCAATCGGCGTTTCTACTTTCACCACAGAAGGACATTTACCGGTTGTCTGCCAGATAACCGAAGCCTCCGCGCCACCTGTCATACAAGAGCCGGTGGAAACTCCTTCCCTTAATTCTTTCATAAATTTAATTCCAACACAGTTTTATAACTGATATAACATTGCATTACAGATGGTTGCCGCAATATTGCTTCCGCCCTTTCGTCCCTTCGGAACGATAAACGGTACTCCAGCCTCCATGATCAGTTCTTTGGATTCTACTACATTTACAAAACCAACCGGGGCACCAATAATCAGTGCAGGGTTTAATTTGCCTTCTTTAATGAGTTCGTATAAGCGGATCAATGCCGTTGGTGCATTTCCAATAGCAAAAATAACGTTTTCTTTTTCTGCAAGAGCGGCTCCTCTTTCCATACAGATTGCAGCTCTTGTACATCCACGCTCTTTTGCCTCTTTTGCTACATCTTCATCGGACATAAAGCAGTGTGCTTCTCCACCAAAAGATGCCAGCTTCTTTTTATTGATTCCTGACCATGCCATTCTTGTATCGGTTACGATATGTGCTCCATTTTTTAAAGCTTCTACACCGATATTCGCAGCATTTTCAGAAAAACATAAATTATCTGCATAATCAAAATCTGCCGAAGTGTGGATACATCTTTTTACAATGGAAAACTCCGGCTCCGGCCAGGTTCTCCCATTTAATTCACTTGTGATGATCTCCATGCTTCTTTTTTCGATTTCAGCAGGTTTTACGATTTGAATCTTATCTAACATAATGTCCTCCCGCGGTTTAATTCAATTCTTCATAAGTACCAAAGTTTGTCTGTTCAAAGCTAGGTAATTCCCAGTACGCTTTAAATGCATAATCTGCGATCGTAAATCCCATAACCGCTCCGGTTCCCTCTCCAAGACACATATTGGCAAGTATATATGGTTCTTTGCCAATCGCATCAAGGATTAAATGCCCTGCTGGCTCATTCGAACAGTGGGATGGGAAAAGATATGGTGCACATTCCGGTATCAAACGAATAGCGATCAGAGCTGCTACGGAAGAAATAAATCCATCGATAAATACCGGCACTTGTAATGCCGCTCCACCGATATAACAGCCAACCATACCAGCAATGTCAAGACCACCTACTTTAGAAAGAACATCAATCGGATCATTCGCATCCACCTGATTTAAAGCAATACTCTGCTTGATCACTTCTATTTTATGTTCTAAATCTTTATTCGTAAGACCGGCACCTTTTCCGGTTACTTTTTCTACACTCTGATCTAATAAAACAGAACAGACGGCACTACTTGTTGTTGTATTACCGATTCCCATTTCTCCGGTAGCAAACACATTATATCCTTTTTCTTTTAACTCAGCTACTGTATCAATGCCAACTTCGATTGCTTTAATTGCTTCCTCTCTTGACATTGCCGGTCCTTTTGCCATGTTGTCGGTTCCGTATTTAATCTTTCTTGAAAGGACTCCCGGATTATCACAATCAGTTGCAATTCCGATATCAACAGGATACACATCTGCTCCACTCATGGAAGACATAATACAGATTGTCGCATTATGCTTTGTCATATTTTCTGTTACTGTTTTTGTTACTTCCTGTCCTGTCTGGGTAACTCCCTCTGCTACAACACCATTATCAGCCGCCATAACAATAACTGCTTTTTTTCCTAAATGCGGTTTTTTATCCCGGTAAATTCCGGCAAACTGTGTTACCATTTCTTCGAGCCTTCCCAGACTGTGAAGAGGCTTTCCAAGTGTATTCCATCTTGCTCGTGTATATTCCATCGCCTCTTCATCTAAAGGTTGAACCTTTTTAATCGCTTCCTCCAGAGTCATAATCATCTCCCCTTCTGCTGATATCTCTCTGCATTTATATTTTAAAAAACAAACAAGGATAACGGTACCATTCCTGTATACTTTGTAAGCGTTATCACTACGAGAAGTAATAATATTTCCGCAAGTTCACTCCCGGCTCCCATAACATCTCCGGTAATTCCACCGATCTTTCCTGTGATATACACCCGGAAAAGATAAGCAAATCCAAAAAGGATAGCAAAGATGAGAATTCCCCAGTATGAAAATGCCAGTACCATTGCTATCAGTCCTAAAATCACCGTTCCGATTACGGTTCCAAGACTAACGGTTCCTACATAAATACCGATCCCTTTTTCACGTGGGTAAATGGCTTTATATACGATTGCTCCCTGTACCATCTTACCGGCAATCGGCATAAGAAGAATCATCAACCAGCGGATATCACTGTAATAGATGCCGGCAAATTTCAGTGCCAGATCAAAACACATCGCCACCGCACCGTTTGTTCCGATACGGCTGTCCTTCATAATTTCAAGCATCCTCTCTCTCGTTCTCGCCGAATAGATTCCATCGGCAGTATCCGAAAGACCATCTAAATGAAATGCACCTGTCAGGCAAAGATTTGCCAGCATTGCAAAAAGTATTCCAAATACTTCCGGCAAAATAAGGCTGACGAGCAAAAATACTGCCATATCACAAAGTCCAAGAATCAGACCAATAACCGGATAATATAGAAATCCTTTATGCATATCTTCATCTTTTACTTCTCCAAGATCTACATTAACAGGGATTCTTGTCATAAAACCAAGAGTTAACAAAAAACGCTTTATTTGTGTCTTCATTTATTTTCGACCTTCTTCCGCTACATCCTGAATCATTGTTTCCACCATACCTCTGGCAGTGTATACAACAGCGGTTTTCTCGATGGAGAGACCATTCTCTTCCGCTGTCTTTGTCGTAACTGGCCCAATACTGATATATTTGCCTTTTACATCATCAAGATTGTCTACCATGGATACAAAGGCACGAACAGCACTTGAGCTTGCAAATGTCACGTAATCAACCATTTTGATCAGACGGTTCAGCTCCTCTGCCTTTCTCTCATCATTTACTGTATGGTAAAGGGAAATACAGGTATGGGGAATTCCTGCTTCTTTTAATGCATCCGGAAGTACTCTGTTTGCTTCTTCTGCACGAAGGAGAAGAACACTTTCATCTTTTCCGATATGAGGAACCATCGCCTCTGCCATATCTTTTGAAGAATATGCTGTCGGAATAAAATCACAGAAAATTCCATGATCTTCCAATGCCTTTTTCGTTCCGTCTCCAATAACAGCAAAGCGAATATGCGCTAAATCTCTAATATCTTTTCGGATTTCCTGCATTTCTTCAAAGAAACATTCCACACCATTGGCACTGGTAAATACAATCCATTTATACTTATCTATTTCTTTCAATGCAAGATCTAACTCAGGAAGTCTCATCCTTTCGGTACGAATCAGACTAAAAGAAATTGCTTCTGCTCCTTCTTCTTTCAAAATCGGAGAAAGTCGGTCTACCATAGAAGTGGTTCCTGTTACAAGGACGCTCTTACCTGATAATGGTTTATGCCCATACCAGTCAAGTACCTGACGTAAACTTACGACATCACCGACAACCGTAATCGCAGGAGTCTTAATTCCCTCGCGCTCTACAACCTCTACAATATCCGCAAGTGTTCCTGTCGCAACACGCTGTCTTGCCGTTGTTCCTTCCTGAAGTACACCAACCGGTGTTGCAGGATCTTTTCCATTCTCCATAAGAGAAGCTACGATATTTGGAAGATTTTTAAGTCCCATAAGGAAAATCAACGTACCTTCCTCTTTGGCAAGTGTTTCATAATTCAGTACACTCACACCATTTTTATGATTCCCTTCATGTCCTGTAATCACATGGAAAGAAGAAGCAAAATCACGATGTGTTACCGGTATACCGCAGTATGCAGGAACAGAATAGGAAGAAGAAATTCCCGGTACGATTTCAAAATCAACTCCAGCCTCTCTAAGTTCCTGACCTTCCTCACCGCCTCGTCCAAAGATATATGGGTCACCACCCTTTAAGCGGACAACATTCTTGCCTTCTAAGGCAAGCTTTACTAAAAGTTCATTTGTTTCATACTGTTTTAAATGGTGATTGGAAGAACGCTTTCCGGCATAAATAAGTTCTGCATCATCTCTCACTTCATTTAAAAGAGAACTGGATGCAAGATTATCATAAACAACAACATCTGCCTCTCTTAAAAGCTTAAGTCCTTTTCTTGTCATCAGATCTTCATCACCAGGACCTGCACCAACCAGATATACCATGCCTTTGTTTACTTCGTGGGCAACGCTGATACCCAATTCTGTTGCTATTTCTACTTTGCTTTTTCTTGCTGCAGTTTCTTCTACGGAAACTGTTACTGCTGCTGTCGCCCCAGCTATTGGCTTGCTGTCTGCCTCTTTTTCCGCTAAAGCATCTTTAATATTTACCGTCCTATATGTTTTTCTACTATGAATTCCATCTTTCACATACATGGCACGCATGGAAAATTCTCCATTTTCCTCACGACAAAGTGCAGCAGCCGGTGCATTACAGCTTCCGCCGATTATCTTTAAGAAAGCTCTCTCTGCCATGAGAAGACATTCTGCTTTCTCGCTGTGGATCGCTGCAAGGATTTCTTCCATCTCGGCATCTTCTGTACGACTCTCTACTGCAAGGATTCCCTGACCTGCTGCCGGAAGAAATACATCCGGGTCAAGATACTGGTAATGCAATCCTTCTTCTTTTTCATATTCAAGTCTTTCGATACCTGCTGCCGCAAGAATAATTCCGTCATACTGCCCGTCACGAAGCTTACTTAAACGTGTCTGTACATTCCCACGAAGAAGCTTGATCGTTACATATGGATTGATTTCTTTAATTAATAATTCTCTTCGTAAAGAACTTGTTCCAACAATACTTCCCGGTTCTAATTCTTCTAAAGTTTTACCAGTTGTCGTTACAAACGTATCTCTGACATCCGCTCTGTCAAGAACAGCGCCAATTCCTAAACCTTCCGGGAAATCCATCGGCATATCCTTCGCACTGTGAACTGCAATATCGATTTCCCCAGAAAGAAGTTCTGCTTCAAGTTCCGCAGTAAATACCCCTTTGCCACCAAAGGATGTAAGAGACTTATCAAGAATCTGGTCTCCCTTTGTATCAATCTTTACAATCTCCACTTCAAGTTCAGGAAATGCCTGTTTTATTTTATCTTTTACAATATCGGTCTGTATCAGAGCCAGTTTGCTCTTTCTTGTTCCGATTTTGATGATATTTTTCATCTTGTTCCTCCACCTATTCTACGTTCGCGAATCCGTATTTATCTTCATATCCTCTTGGTGTGATCATCTTTCCATCGCGTACATATGTATTGGAATTTCCGACAATAACGATGCTAAACATATCGATCGGTGCATCTTTTACCGCATCTAATGTTGTAATATAAGAAGATTCTTCTTCTCTTCCTGCATGGCGGACAATGCCGACAGGAGTCTTTCCATCACGATATTTCATAAGAATCTCAGCTGCCTTTTCCACATAGTCTGCTCTCTTTTTACTCTTTGGATTATAGAGACATACAATAAAATCGCCCTGTCCTGCACAATCCACTCTCTTCATAATAAGAGAATATGGTGTCATCAGATCACTCAAACTGATGATTGTAAAATCATGCATCAGTGGCGCACCAAGAACCGATGCTGCCGCACTTGCCGCTGTCACACCCGGAACTGTTTCTATTTCTACATCTGCTTTCTTTTCATTTGCAATTTCTAAAAGAATTCCTGCCATTCCATAAATTCCACTGTCTCCGGAACTTACCATTGCTACCGTCTTCCCTTCGGCAGCAAGATCAACTGCCATACGGCAGCGATCCATCTCCTTTGTCATCGGAGTTGCCACATATTCCTTATCTGGGAAAAACTTTTTCAGCATCTCTACATATGTAGTATATCCTGTAATCACATCTGCATTTTTAATTACATCAATTGCTTTTGCTGTCATATGTTCGTATCCACCAGGACCAAACCCAACTGCATATAACTTACCCATCATTTCCTCCTGCTAAAACCAGTATTTTCGTGTACTGATCTGCTAATATACTTGTCTGTTTTTAATGATTTAAGCAATGGAAAAAGGTTTCTAAATCTTCTGGGGTATTATTCTCACGTACCCAGTAAAAGAAATGATCAAATGCCTTTTCCACGCCTTTATGCTCTGCTACTTTTACAAAATTGTCTCTGACCTTTCCCATGACGGACAGTGACTTCTGGAATACCATCCACTGCTCAAACTGAAGCTCATACTCATCAAGAATTCCCGATGCAGCTTCTGCTTCTCTTAGCTTCTTCTGGTTATTCTCCTTTGCGATTCTTGTGAAATCATCAATATTATAGTAGCAGGTGTCATCCACCGCACTGATCTTCGCTTCGATATCCATTGGCACAGCCAGATCGACAAATACCCTTCTTTTCGCTGTCACCAACTGCTTCTTCATCTTGCTGTATGTCAGTGTATAATGTGGACTGGATGTCGCACTGATCACAACATCCATCTGATCTAAATAGTTATATCTGTCCTCATAATCAATCGTTGTAAAATCATCATTTCCATGCTTTGTATTAATCAGCTTATTCTTTCTTGTCGTAACATAGATATCTGCCTGATGAAGCGATTCCAGATTCATCAGCACGATTCCTCCGATTTTACCTGTTGCACCGATAATGAGAACTTTCTTATCTTTTAATGTGCCAAGCTCTTCCTCTGCCACTTTAAGCGCAAGTGTCGCTGTCGATACAGAAGTCTTTGAAAGTTCTGTTTCTGTCTTTACTTTTTTAGCTCCTGTAACCGCCATACGGAAAAATGTATTCAGATACACTCCCGTTGTCCCGGCTTCTCTTGCCTGCTTATGTGCTGTCTTTACCTGACCAAGAATCTGGTCTTCCCCAATTACCATCGAATCAAGACCTGCAGTCACCTGGAAAAGATGGTGGATTGCCTTTTCTCCATGATAGAACAAAAGATAATTTCCAATATCTTCTTCCTCCTGTGCACCTGCTTCCTCAAGCAGAGTATCCTCCATCAGATTAAATACACATCCCTTGCTTTCCGAATCAGAATACACATACATTTCTGTCCGGTTACATGTAGATAACACGATACATTCCGAAACTTCAAGATGTTCTGTTATCTTCTGCATCATATGTTTTTGCTGCTCCTCGGTAAATGCAAACATTTCTCTTACATGAAGAGGGGCTATTTTATGACTGATACTAATTATCTGTATACCCATTTTTTATTTTCTGCCTCCAGCAAAATCATGCGGCTTACTCTTTTGCCTGTCTGAATTCATGTGTAAATGTCTTATCGTAAAGTTTGGAAAGTTCGTACTCATCTCCAAGGAAATCGCCTACAACGGTAAGCGCTGTCTTTGTGATTCCTGCCTCTTTTACTTTCTGTGCGATATTTGTCAGGTTACCGATCACGATCTTCTGGTCTTCCCAGGAAGCTTTGTATACAACAGCAACCGGTGTATCCTCTCTGTACTCTTCTTTCAGAGTATCTGCAAGCTGCTCGATCATTCCTACACTGAGGAAAATGATCATCGTAGAATTATGTTTTGCCAGAGCTCTTAACTTTTCCTTTGGAGGCATTGGAGTTCTTCCTTCCATTCTTGTAAGAATGACTGTCTGAGATACTCCCGGTAAGGTATATTCTTTCTTTAATGCCGCTGCAGTTGCAAGGAAGGAACTAACTCCCGGAATAACATCATAGTCGATTCCAAGACGGGAAAGTTCATCCATCTGCTCTCTGTGCGCACCAAAAACAGCTGGATCTCCCGTATGAACACGAGCTGTCATCTTTCCTTCTGCCTCTGCCTTTTTCATCACCTCAATAACTTCTTCCAAAGTCATTGTTGCACTGTTATAAATCTCTGCACCCTCTTTTGCTCCGGCAAGCACTTCTTTATTTACCAGAGAACCGGCATAGATAATTACATCTGCCTGATCAATCAGCTTCTTTCCTTTAATTGTAAGTAATTCCGGGTCTCCAGGACCTGCTCCAATAAAATGTACCATTATTTTCTCCTTTGACTTTCTGTCTCATTTATTATATTTATAATTATTTTATTTCGTAAGCACATCAATTGTTCTCTGAATATCCTCATCACTATGTGCAGCAGAAATAAACATTGCCTCAAACTGTGATGGTGCTACATAGATACCATTTTCTAACATATAGTTAAAGTAATCTGCGTAAGCCTTCGTATCGGAAGAAGTTGCTCCCGCATAATCCTTCACATTCTCTCCTGTAAAGAAAGCACTCATAAGGGAACCAATCTGATTTACATGAATAGCAATACCCTGTTTCTCTGCTCTTACCTTATAAGCTTCGGCAAGCTTCTTTGTATTTGCCTCAATCTTTGTATAAAGTTCCGGATGATCTCTTAAAATCTCTAATGTCTTAATTCCGGCTGTTGTCGCAATCGGATTACCGGATAACGTACCTGCCTGATAAACCTTTCCTGTTGGGGAAATGTTCTTCATAATATCTCTACGTCCTCCGTAGATAGCCATTGGCATTCCACCACCAACAATCTTTCCGAAAGTAGACAGATCCGGCTTAATGCCAAACCATTCCTGAGCACCACCGACACCAAGACGGAATCCGGTGATAACCTCATCAAAAATAAGAATTGTGCCATTCTCCTCTGTAATCTCACGAAGGAAAGGAAGAAAATCATCATCTGGAATAACAACGCCCATATTCGCTGCAACCGGCTCCACGATAAGCGCTGCGATCTGATCTTTATTATTCTCGAATAACTCTCTGACAGAATCTTTATCATTATAAAGAGCAACTAAAGTCTGCTCTGCAAAAGAAGCAGGAACTCCACTGCTGTCCGGTACAGACTGTGTTAATGCTGCAGAACCAGCCTGCACTAATAATCCGTCGGAATGTCCATGATAACATCCCTTAAACTTAATGATCTTATCTCTTCCGGTAAATCCTCTGGCAGCACGAATCGCACTCATCGTAGCCTCTGTTCCGGAACTTACCATACGCATCATTTCCATGGATGGCACACATTCCTGCACAAGCTGTGCAAGCTGATTCTCCTTACCTGTCGGTGCTCCAAAAGTCAGACCGTCAAAGCAGGCTTTTACTACTTCTTCAAGTACTTCCGGATGAGAATGTCCAAGAATTCCAGGTCCCCAGGAACAAACATAATCAATAAACTTATTTCCATCTACATCATAAACATAGGAACCCTTTGCGTGGTCAATAAATAAAGGATTCCTTCCTACTGCACCAAATGCTCTAACCGGTGAGTTTACACCACCTGGCATCAAATCAAGTGCAATTTTATATAACTCTTCTGATTTTACTGTGTTCAACACTTTCTCCTCCTTATTTAAAAAATGAGATTATATTTACTTATTTTTTATACTTTTCGTAACCTTCAGAACAAGATCTCCTATACTGTCTCATTCTGCCTCGTTCGATTATACCATGAATCTCTTTTTCACTAAAGATAGTTTTCGTAAAAAGAAGACAAAAAAACACCATTTGCATAGGAAACTTTTTGCTAATAGTGCTTTTTTTCATGAGGATATATCGAAATATGATTATTATTTGTGCGGAATTTTACAAGTAGTATGAAAAATTCCTGTTTTGCTGATTTAGTATAGACGAAAAAAGAAAACATGATATATCCCATCTGCTCTGTAGTCGCTGTGTTTAAAATGCTCATACGCATCTTAAACACGCTCCGAAGACGCATCTGGGATATATCATGTTTTCTTTTTTCTGTATAATCTAAATTCACAATTTAATAGGATGAAAATATGCCAGAAGGCTATAGTTTTCCAAGAAGTTAAATTCTAAAAGACTGCCATTCAAATTGCTTTATTACTTAAACTTTTATTTCATCCTATAACTTCCAGATATCTCTGTTGTATTCTTCAATTGTTCTGTCTGAAGAGAAATATCCTGCCTTTGCAATATTCACAAGCATTTTCTGTACCCATTCTTCTCTATTTTCATAGTCAGCATATGCCTGCTCTCTTGTCTTTACATACTCATCGAAATCAGGGAAAGTCATAAACCAGTCTTTAGAAACAAGTTCATTAAATAATCTCTCTAATCTGTCTTTATCGCCAATTGCTTTTAATTCTTCTCCTGTTATGAAGTCTACAGCTTCTTTGATCACCGCATTTTCATTATAATATTTTGCCGCATGATAGCTTCCCTGCGCGTATCTTTCAACAACCGTATCACTCGAATCTCCAAAAATATAAATATTATCATCACCTACGAGTTCATGAATCTCAACATTCGCTCCATCTTCTGTTCCTAATGTAAGCGCACCGTTAAGCATAAACTTCATATTACCTGTACCACTTGCTTCTTTAGAGGCAAGAGAAATCTGTTCTGAAATATCGCAGGCTGGAATTAATTTTTCTGCCCATGTTACATTATAATTTTCCACCATCACAACATTAAGATACGGACTTACTTCCGGATCATTATTAATAAGCTGCTGCAGACAGAGGATAAGATGAATGATATCCTGAGCGATTATGTATGCCGGCGCTGCCTTCGCTCCAAAAATAACGGTTATCGGTGTAGATGGTTTCTTTCCTGCCTTAATCTCCAAATATTTATGGATAACATACAACGCATTCAACTGCTGTCTCTTGTACTCATGCAGTCGCTTAATCTGAATATCAAAAATAGAATTTTCATTAATCGTAACATTCTGTTTTTCCATCAATGCCTTCTTTAATTCCATTTTCTTAGCAGACTTTATCTCAAGAATCTGTTTTAATACTTTTTCATCATTTTTATAATCTAACAGCTTTTCTAACTGCATTGCATCTTTTTTAAATCCATCCCCGATAAGAGAAGTGATAAGTTCTGTCAACTGTGGATTGCAGTGCAACAACCATCTTCTAAAAGTAATACCATTTGTCTTATTATTAAACTTCTCCGGATAAATTTCATAAAAATGATGTAGCTCATTATTTTTAAGAATCTCTGTATGTAAAGATGCCACTCCATTAACGCTAGAAGAATAATGAATATCAATATGAGCCATATGTACTCTTTCTTCTCCGTCAATAATATATACTGCCTGATTATGATATTTTCTTCTTACTTTATCATCTAAAACTTCGATGATTGGCATAAGCTGTGGCACTGCTTTTTTCAGGTAATAAATCGGCCATTTTTCCAACGCTTCTGCAAGTATTGTATGATTTGTGTAAGCACAGCTCTTTGTTACCGCTTCAATCGCTTCATCCATCTCAAGACCTCTCTCCACAAGCAGACGGATAAGCTCTGGAATAATCATTGTCGGATGCGTATCATTAATCTGAATTACCACATAATCCGAAAGGTCATGTAAGTTGCAGCCCTTCGCAACACATTCATCAAGAATCAACTGTGCCGCACTAGAAACCATAAAATACTGCTGATAAATTCTAAGAATACGACCTGCCTCATCACTGTCATCTGGATAAAGGAAAAGAGTAAGATTCTTTTTAATATCTTCCTTATTAAAATTAATTCCATCCTCTACAATACTTTCATCCACACTCTCTATATCAAATAAATGTAACTTATTTGACGTATTATTATATCCAATAACATCGATATCATACATTCTTGATTTCACTGTCATCCCTTTAAACTTAATGTCATATGTCACATCCGTTTTTGTAAGCCAGCTTTTCTCTGTAAGCCATGGATCCGGCACTGTTGTCTGCATATTATTTTCAAAAACCTGTCTAAACAATCCAAAATGATAATTCAATCCAACACCATCGCCGTTTAATCCTAAAGTCGCAATAGAATCAATAAAGCATGCTGCTAATCGTCCAAGTCCTCCATTACCAAGAGATGGCTCCTTTTCAAACTCTTCGATCTCACAAATATTTTTTCCATTCTGTGCAAGCTCTTCCTTTACCTCGTCATAAATTCCAAGATTGATAAGATTATTAGATAATAACTTTCCGATTAGGAATTCTGCGGATATATAATATAATTTTTTCTTAGAATTACCATGCTGCTTACCAGAAGCCATTTTCTTTGTTAATGTAAGCAATGCATAATAAAGCTCCTCATTTGTACACTCTGAAATTGATTTACCGTACTCTGTTTTTACAAATTCTGAAAGTTTCATATTGTAATACCTCCCTTGAAAAAATAATGTTTCTCGTGCATTTATACTGTGATTATATTATAATACTGTCAGAGCTTAATTTATTGCAGTACAATCTTATATTTTTGCACAATACTATCTTTTTTAACATTTGGCTTTGTCGATATGTAAAGTAGTATTACAGATTTCAAGTCGAGAAGACTCCCACCTCTTTCAGGTGGTGAGTCTTCTCGACTGAGATAAAACATATATGATACCAAACGCTCCTGTATACATATTACATATATTTAAGAAAGGAAATTCTCGAATTTATCTTTAGATTTAATACGTAAATTTAACGCATGAATTTAACATCTAAATTTAATGGATAAATTCAATACAGGAATATATATGGATAAACTTCAATACAAAATATATCACGAAAATAAAAACCATACTCCAGACGACTTTCCATACAATACTTACTTATGTTCCATTCCCCTAGACTTTCAGTCGGTAAACCTTCACTGGCACGATGAAGTCGAAATTATTGTTATAAAAAAAGGAATCGGTATTGTCAGTGTAGACTTAACCACCCATTCTGTCAGTGCCGGAGACATTATCTTTGTTCTCCCCGGACAGCTTCATTCCATCAGCCAAAAAGACAATGAGATTATGGAATATGAAAATATCCTGTTCAAATCCAGTCTCTTAAAATCATCTGGTTACGACTTATGCAATGATAAATTCATTCAGCCACTTTTTTCAGGCAGCCTTCATATCTGCCCGGTAATCAATAACCAGACTCCATATTATCCTCCAGTCATCAACGCCATCAACGAAATCGATCACCTGTGTGATTTACGCCCCTATGCTTACCAGCTATCTGTCAAAGCACATTTATTTCAGATACTATATACTCTGGTTTCAAATTGCGGGCAAAATAAAATCAAACCAATCAACCAAAAATCTCTCAAAAAAATAAAGACGATATTATCCTATATCGCCGACAATTTTCAGGAAAACATTACAATTGAAGACATCGCAAATTATTGCTTTTACAGCAAGTCCTACTTTATGAAATTTTTCAAAGAAACTATGGGAATAAGCTTTATTCAGTACCTTAACGATTATCGCCTGGAAATTGCCGCCGAGCTACTCACCACAACAACCGATACTATTTTAGATATCGCAATCGCTACCGGATTTAATAATATTTCTTACTTTAACAGATGCTTCAAAAAGAAATATGGCGTTTCGCCAAGAAAGTATCGATGTTAAAAACAGACGAAAAAAGAAATACTACCATATCCCATCTGCTCTGTAGTCGCTGTGTTTAAGATGCTCATCCGCATCTTAAACACGCTCCGAAGCCGCATCTGGGATATGGTAGTATTTCTTTTTTCTGTGTTTTGGCTCCAGAAGGGGGAGAAAGCAGAAGACTACTGCTTGCTCGGAAGATGTATTATCCAAAAGATTATTTTCTCTCTTTAACAAACAGTAAAGAGAAAGGCCATTATCATCTTATCATTTTGACAGCATTACGGAGACAGTATCAGAATAAGCCACGACCTTCTGATCTGTTCCCTTTATCCCTCCCAAGACTATTGAATTCATTCCTTCTGGAGCCAACACACAGAAAATAAAAAGAATAGACCATTGCAAATATAATATGAGAGCAAGTAAATAAAAATGCCTGACAGGCATACTTCCTGAGTAGTAGCAGACTCCTGACTTCTCCCCCTTCTCTCCACTCAAGACTATTGAATTCATTCT
>UMEI01000292.1_pt1 | contig 56632 bp, 50 predicted proteins | sample 1964711 | NCBI WGS metagenome assembly UMEI01 (sample SAMEA4836016, study PRJEB28245) | human gut metagenome | biome: gut microbiome; material: fecal sample | place: Denmark | collected 2008 | reverse complement strand
AAAAAAGATACTTTTTTGATTGGATTTAAACATGGGATGTTCGTCTAGGGTGCTATAATACATTTTGCCGTCTAACTGAAGCGTAGACTTGTACCATTCGTCGTCTTTAGGATTGTAAGACTGAGCAATTGTGCCATTTTTCCCAGTTTCATATGATATCAAATTCATAGAAGGCGTGTAAACATAGACACCGTTTATAAAATCGTATGTATAAAATACATTCTGATTTGCATTGCGAAGTTTCATGCAAGCTCTATATATTTCCATGTCAGTCATATGAGTATTGGTATCAGCGTAAGGACGAAGAATTTTAACAATAGAAGAATCTGTATTACTAGCAAATATTAAAAGCATCATAACCTGGCGAATAGATGTATAGGCGGAAGAAACAGCATCAGAAATATTTTGTTGCTGTTCATTAGCAATATCTTCCACTCGTGTATCAATGATTTCCGTATATTGATATACGGTATATGTGGTCAGAAAACACATGGGAATAATAGCAATAAGAGAAAAAATTAGAAAAATCTTTCGTTTCAATTTCATAATAGACCTCTAAATTCAAAAAACTAACAAAAGTGCACCAAAATGTATAACCAAAGTATACCATTGATATGATAGAATGTAAAGCAACAAGAGAGTTGTGGGTGTGCAACATAATTATCAAGGAGGAAATATATATGAAGAGAAAAATTTTGGCTGTATTGTTGGCTGCAAGTATGTTAGGAACATTTGGAGCATGTGGTTCGACACAAACACAAGAAGAAGCAAAAACCGATGAAAATGCCACAGAAACAGAGGATGCTAAAGGGACATCATTTAAAGGCGTAAAAATCGAAGTTGATATTGAAGATTCTATTCAGGGAGATCAGAATACCCTTGATTGTTTCAATAAACTGATTGATGAATTCAGTAAGCAAACCGGTGCAGAAGTTGAAGTAGTACAAAATGGAAGTGATCATGAGAATATTATGAAGACGCGTATGGCATCCAGAGATATGCCAGATATGTTTGTAACACATGGATGGGCTACACTTCGTTACAATGATTTTTGTGAGGATTTGAGTGGCGAAGAATGGGTAAGTCGTTTGGATGACGCTGTCAAATCTGTTATTACGGATGAAAATGGAAAGATTTGTACGGCTCCATTAACACAGTGGGTATATGGTATCGTTTATAATGCGGATGTATTAGAAGCAAATGATATTGATCCATATGCGATTAAAAACTGGGATGATCTCAAAGATGCTTGCGAAAAATTGGAGGCAAATGGTATTACTCCATTGGATATCTCAGGAAAGAATGGAAGCACTTTGACGGGTACAATGGAACAGTTAAATTCATTCTACACAATTGATGGAGCTCCATATGAAAGCAGAGAAGCCTTAAAAGATGGTTCGTTTGATTTTACAAAGAACACCCAGTTTTTAGATTTGTATGCAGAATTATATGACAATGGATGGTTTAATGAAGACATTTTTACGGCTGATCAAACGACCATGTTTAAATATCTTGGTTCTGGAGAATATGGTTTTGATCTGTGGGGATCACCGGCCAATATTCAGACTATGAAAGCGTATACTCCTGATGCGAATTTCGGAATTATTCCAGTTCCTGCAGTGGAAGAGGGTGGAAATGCAGCATACACTGTTGGTGAAGGTACATGTCTGGCAATTTCCAATACGTCGGAAAACATTGAATGTTGTAAAGCACTCTTAAACTTCCTGTTGGACAAAGATAATCTTACAGAATACTGCACAGCAAATGGTGGAATGCCGGGACTTACTGATGTGTCACCGGAAAATAGTGAAAGCTTACAGCTGTATAAAAAATCAGTAGAAGCGGCAGGCGATAACATTGCATATTCTAACTTTTTTGACCGTGAATATCTCCCAAGTGGAATGTGGAATGTCATGCAGGAAACAATGGCAAAATTATATAACGGAGACGTAGGAACAGCAAAAGATCGTGTGGCAGAAGCAGCATCCTATTTCCAGGAAAACTATAAGACATTATTAGAAACAAATGGTTGATTAAAGAACTGCTGCTTTGATTATCAAGGCAGCAGTCTTTTTGGAGGTACGGTATGACGAAAAGAAATAGAAGAATGAATTTGCTATATTTACCTGCACTAGGGTTGGTATTGATGTTTGTGTTATTACCATTGCTTACATCTATCAAGACTTCCTTTTATAACTGGAATGGATATTCACCAGTTAAAAAATTCATCGGGATGAAAAATTACCTGGATTTATTACAGGATGAAAATTTTAAAACAGCTTTTTTGAACACTATTTTATATGGCTTTGGTAGCACAATCTTGCAAAATGTATTGGGATTGGCTCTAGCACTATTTTTGAATACTAAATTTGCAGGACATAAAGTAGTTCGAACTATTGTATATTTGCCAGTAATGATTTCGGGATTGATTATGGGATATATCATGTATTTTGTGGTTCAAAATACAGGCGCAATCAATGAAATATTAGGCTGGATTGGCATACAGGGGCGAGACTGGATGGCTTCAGGAAATGTCGGAAAAGTATTTATTACATTGATAAATTCCTGGCAGTATTGTGGAATTTGTATGGTGATTTATATGGCAGGTCTACAAAATATTTCACGTATGTATTATGAAGCTGCCGCCATTGATGGAGCCGGTACATTTCAGACATTTCGGTCTATTACACTGCCATTATTGATTCCCGCTATGTCATCTGCATTTGTTATTAACCTGATCGGAGGATTAAAATTATACGACGTTGTAGTTTCTCTGTCAGGTGGAGGTCCTGGATTTGAAACTTCCTCGTTGTCCTGGTACATTGATAATAGGTATTTTAAAGCGGAACAGGCTGGCTATGCGTCTGCAGTTGGCGTAGTGATGTTCTTGTTTATTTTATTGTGTTCACTGATACTAAACGGATACTTCCGAAAGAAGGAGGTTGAAATGTAATGAGAACGAAAGAGAAAAAGAATATAAAAGAAACCGCACATTATTATGCTGGACAAAAGAAGGGGTATTGGTGGAAATATTTACTGGCAGCATTGATCATTGCAATCTATTTGATACCATTATATGTTCTCTTTATGCAGTCATTTAAAAGTATGTCGGACGGATCTACAGCAATGGGATTTCCGGAAGTATGGAGAATAGATAATTATACATCAGTTATTAAAGATGGAACGATTTTGAGAGCATTCAAGAATTCAGCCATTGTAGCTGTTTTTACGATTGTCATAGAAGTTGTGCTGGCTTGTATGGCAGCATATCCATTATCTAGAAATGCTTCTAAATTCAATGGCTTTATAAGAAATGTTTTTATGGGTGTTATGATGATTCCGCCATTGACTATTTTAGTAGGTGTATATACTTTCCTGGTAGATCTGAAAGCAATTAACAGTTATTGGGGGCTGATTCTCACACTGGTGGCATTTGGTTTACCGATGTCAGTGTTTATGTTTTCAAACTTTATTTCATCGATACCGAGAGCCTTGGATGAGGCGAGTATTATTGACGGTGCCAGTATCATACAAACCTTTTTTTACATAATTTTACCACAGTTAAAACCAATTATCGCAACAGTTGTTATTTTACATGGCGTTGCAGCATGGAACGAATATGCTTATTCTATGTATATTATGCAAAAACCTGAACTATTAACGATAACGCTGACAATAAAAAAATATTTTTCAAGTGTCGGTAACAATTATGGAGGTGCAGCCGCTTCTGCGGTGTTGGCTATTTTACCATTAACAATTATCTATTTATTCCTGCAGGATGCGTTCGTTCAGGGTCAGGTAGATAGTGCAATCAAATAGTAGAAAGAGGGGTGGAAAAAATGGCTCTGATTCATGTAGATTTTTTTTCAGAGGTTCTTGGAATGAGTTCCCAGATGGAAGTAATTCTTCCACAGGAGACAGAGGGGCAAATAGGGATCGGACATGTAGAAAAGCAGAGTAAATATCCGGTATTGTATCTTTTACATGGAATGACGGATAACCAGACCATTTGGACAAGAAATACGTCGATTGAACGGTATGCAGCAGAACATGGAATAGCTGTCGTTATGCCAAACGCACATCTCGGATGGTATACAGATATGAAGTATGGGTTTAAATACTTTACATTTATATCTGAGGAGTTGCCGGAATTGTGTGAACGCTTTTTTCCTTGTATTTCAGGGGAGACAAAAGACCGCTTTGTGGCGGGAAATTCCATGGGCGGATATGGGGCTTTTAAACTAGGTCTTACTTGTCCGGAAAAATACGCCGGTATTGCCAGTTTATCCGGAGGATTTGGTTTGGATATATGTGATAGATTAAGCAATGATAATTTCTATCCTACATTAGGAGAAGATATTTTTGGCAATCCCGAGGAATTTAGAGGAAGCGAACATGATTTGTTTGTGTTGGCAGAAAAAAGAATTGAAGAAAAAGTACTGATGCCCAAATTTTATATGTGGTGTGGTATAGATGATTTTCTTTTAGAACAAAATCGTCAGATGAGAAATAAATTACAAGAACTTAATTATGATTATACATATACAGAGTCCGAAGGAGATCACAGTTGGAAATATTGGGATATCTGGATTCAGGATATTCTGAAATGGATAGACGCAATCAGAAATGGAGGTGGCGCAACATGGCATTCATGCAAGTAGAATTGTTCAGCCAAGCACTTCATATGGCTGTGGGGGTAGATTTGATTTTACCGCAACCAGTGAAAAATGAGATTGGAATGGAATCCGGTGAAAAAACAGAAAAAAAATATCCAACGTTATGGTTGTTACATGGAGCAACGGATGATCAGACTACCTGGCAAAGAAGAACATCCATTGAAAGATATGTTGCTCCCTTGGGAATCGCTGTTGTAATGCCGAGCGCTCATCTGAGTTCCTACACCGATATGGCTCATGGAGGAGCATTTTATACATATATTGTTGAGGAATTACCAGTTTTAATGCGTCAGTTTTTCCCATTATCTGAGAAAAGGGAAGATAACTATGTTGCGGGAAATTCCATGGGTGGATATGGGGCAATGAAAATCGGAATAAACAATCCAGATCGTTATGCAGCAATCGGTTGCTTTTCAGCGGGGGCAAATGGAGGAAAACCGATGCCTAATAATAGTGGAATGTTTGATGATGATAAATGGAATCTAATGAATTTTATGAAATATGGAGGAAAAGATTGGATTGGAACTGCCGAGGATACCTTTTACATGGCTCAAAAGAATAAAAATCTTCCTCAATTGCCAGGAATATTTCACACTTGCGGAACAGAAGATTTTTTGATAGAAAAAGCAAGAGAGACAAGAGACCTCTTCCAGTCAATGGTTGGTAATCCTTATCATTATGTGTATGAAGAGCATAAAGGAATCCATGGATGGGATTATTGGGATGAACATATAACTGATTTTCTCAAATATATAATCCAACTACGTAATTCTTGAAAAGTCCGGTTATTATTGTCTGCACGAATAGTTAGCTGTACTCAGATATAAGCAACACTGACGCGCCCCGATAATAAATACAAGGCGATATAAAGCCACAAACTGCTTAAACGATAGGTGGTTGGTGGCTTTATTTTTTATGTGTGAGAGAAAAAGTGCATGGTAAATAACAGAACTCGTCAGATAAACATATTATTATTGCTTGATCAAAGATTCTATGAGATGTGCCAGTCGATTGATATCGGCTGGATGACAGTTAAAACGCAAGCACAAGAGAAATTACGTAATGCAAATTGAAATGCTACTGGAAATTTGGTAGTATAAGTAGAACAAGAGCATTTATTGTTTATAATGAGTTAGTCTATATCGCGAGCGTGTTTCAGACTGGCAGGAACACTTTATGGAACATCTTAATCAAGAGTACGTCAACTTACTTACATCCCCGGGAAATGCTTCTGATTACTTCTAGGAACTTGAAAGAAGAATAAAACTAGAAGAGAGAATGAGTCAAGAAAACGGAATATTTTTACCATGGTAAATGGAATTCAATAGAGGGACGTGATTATATGAATAAAAAGGTTTCAAGAACCATCGGTCTGGTAATGGTGATGATTGCTATTGTATTTGTGGTGTTCGCATTGAACCACCCTGAAGCGGGTTTTCCATGGAGTAATACAATTACGTGGATATTGTATTGCACATATTCTCTGGTGACAGCTATATTGCTTATTGCTCCAATATTAAAAAAGTAATCCGATACCGGTCTGGTAAATCGAGGTACCGAAATCAATGTAAGATAACAGTGTGAAACAGGTGGTGAAATCAGGTGATCAAGATACGATGCGTTGTAGAGCGTATTACTTATCAGAACCCGGAAAACGGGTATTCTGTATTGAAATGTGCCGTTAAAAACTATAATGATCTGGTGACAGTTGTAGGTAATCTGGTAGATGTCAACGTTGGCTCAGTACTTCTGATTGATGGGAATTGGAAGGTGGATGCGAGATATGGCAGACAGTTCCTGGCGGAAAGCTGGGAGGAAACCATGCCTGCCACTGTTTTTGGCATTGAAAAATATCTGGGTTCCGGTCTGATCAAAGGTGTGGGGCCTAAGTTTGCCAGGAAGATTGTTCAGCAGTTTGGCACGGATACACTGGAGATTATCGAAACCGATGTAAAGCGACTCCTGGAAGTCCCAGGTATTGGAAAGAAACGTGTCGATAAGATCGCTGAGAGCTGGGAAAGGCAAAAAGAAATCAAGAATGTCATGCTGTTTTTGCAGGATCATGGGGTCAGCACCGCCTTTGCTGCTAAGATTTATCGTCAGTATGGCAATGAAAGCATCCAAAAGGTGAGAGAGAACCCATTTCGCCTGGCAGATGATATCTGGGGTATCGGATTCAAGACTGCAGACAGTATAGCCATGAAGCTGGGAATCGGAAAAGAAGCATTTATCCGACTGCGAAGCGGTATCATGTATACTTTGAGTGAACTGGCAGACGAAGGTCATGTCTATGCGGAACGTGAACAACTGATCAGGAAGGCATCGGAGCTTCTGGAGGCGGAGGACACCAGTATCATTATGACCATGGATCAGATGCTGAAAGATGAGGAACTGATCCGCGAGAAGATCATGGTTCCTCAGTTTGCGCCGGATGAGGTTATTCCGGAAGATGCAGCAAAAGAGGTTGAGAGAGAATGCATTTATCTGCCGCCATTTTATTATGCAGAGGTGGGTGTTGCCAATAAACTGAAGAAACTTTCCGAGGAACCGGCAGGAGACAGGCTCTGGGTATCTTTGATGAGAGCCCGACAGAAAACCGGCAATTCAGAGTTGTCTGTTGATGTGGAGAAGATCCAGAAGGCTGTAAATATGGAATATGACCAGGTTCAGGCAGAGGCGATCCGGCGGGCGGCCACTGCGAAGGTTCTGGTACTGACCGGTGGACCTGGCACCGGAAAGACCACCACAACCCAGGGAATTATCGCTGCATACCGTACCTTTGGACTACGCATATTGCTGGCAGCGCCTACGGGACGGGCAGCTAAGAGAATGACAGAAACCACCGGACTGGAAGCCAGGACAATCCATCGGCTACTGGAGTTTAAACCGCCGGAAGGATATCAGAAAAATGAGGAGACACCTTTGGAAGGTGATGTATTGATCGTGGATGAATGTTCCATGATCGATATTGTGCTGATGAATGCACTTATGAAAGCCATTCCTCCCCATATGCGTCTGATCCTTGTAGGGGATATTGATCAGCTTCCATCGGTTGGTGCCGGTAACGTGCTTCGGGATGTGATCGACTCTGAAGTATTTCCGGTTGTTCGTCTTACCAGGATCTTCCGGCAGGCGCAGACCAGCAGGATCATCATGAATGCCCACAAGATCAATGCGGGAGAGATGCCGGATACTTCCAACGGAAAGAGTACAGACTTTTTCTTTATGACGAAGGAGGATCCGGAAGATGCGGCAAGATTGATCGTAGAGCTGGTAAATAAGAAGCTCCCGGGATATTATCGGACACCAGCCAGTCAGATCCAGGTGCTGACACCTATGCAGAGGGGTGTAGTAGGTGCTACAAATCTGAATATGGCACTGCAGGAAGCTCTGAATCCAAAGGGAGAGGGACTTCGCAGAAGCGGATTTGTCTACCGGCCAAATGACAAGGTTATGCAGATCAAGAATAACTACGACAAGGAAGTTTTCAATGGAGATATCGGTATCATAGAGTCCGTTGATTTACAGGATCGTACATTGCTGGTGAATTTTGACGGACGAAGCATCGAGTACGATGCTACCGAGTTGGATGAACTTGTACATGCATATGCGACGACTATCCATAAAGCGCAGGGCTCAGAGTATCCCATCGTGGTCATGCCGGTACTGATGAACCATTTTGTTATGCTGCAGAGAAACCTGATCTATACCGGGATTACCAGAGCAAAGCGGATACTTGTTATGGTCGGAACGAAGAAGGCACTGGCTTATGCAGTACGGAATGTAACCGTAACCAGGAGAAATACACTTCTTAAGGAACGACTAGCCGGTCAGATTCAGGTAAAGAAACCTGCGAAGATTTATTATCCGGACTTTTCCGGTACGGCAGAGGATACGCGGATGGTCGCAGAGAATCGAAGTGACTATGGAAATTAATAAAGGTGGCTCGGCTTCCGGAGTATTAAAAAGAAAGAAGAAAACAAGCGATGGAGAAAAAAACAACGAGGAAAAATAGAAGTGGATTTTCAAAATATCTTGTGTCGATTCTGCTGCTTTTGCTGTTTGAAGCAGTAGCGATCACACTATGGCTCACAAAGAACAACCTGTTTTATCTGCTGAACTTCAGTTATATAGGCTGCTGCCTCTCGTTGGGGACAGCACTCTTTACAGCCGGGAAACGCTATGCCCGGCATTTTGTGCAGCTGGCGGTTGGGTGCTATATGCTGCTTTACCTCGGCGTGTTTTCCCGGGAGAATATGCAGATTGAGGGGTTCTGGTATTATCTGTTTCTCGGTACTTTTGAAGCGGCGACTATCCATTATGCAGTGGCGAAGATCTTTGGTCCGTTGCTGTTCGGACGGGGCTGGTGCGGTTACGCCTGCTGGACAGCCATGGTGCTGGATTTTCTGCCATACAAGCAGCCGCAGAAGCCACGAAAGGAAAAGCTGGGGATTCTGCGTTATGTGATGTTTTTATTGTCGCTGGCATTGGTTTCAGCTCTGTTTCTGATGCAGGTCACGCATTTGGAGAAAATCATGTTTTGGATGTTCCTTGTCGGAAATGCGTTTTATTACCTTTCCGGAATTACGCTTGCCTTAATTTTCAAGGATAACCGTGCGTTCTGCAAATACCTGTGTCCTGTCACAGTATTTCTCAAGCCTATGAGCTATTTTTCCCTGCTGCGCGTTCACTGCGACGAGAGGAAATGCGTCCACTGCGGTAAATGCCTGCAGGTATGTCCTATGAACGTGGAGGTCAACAAAGAAACCCGCAAACGTAAAAATGGGACAGAATGCATTCTCTGCTACGAATGCACGAAGGCCTGCCCTAAAAAGGCGCTGCATTAAAATCTGATAAAAATCCACGATAACAACAGATTCAAAAAAACTTAAGAATATCCTCCACAGGATATTAAGACGTATCTGATAAACTCCTCTCAAATCATAAAAGAAAGAGAGAAAAACGATGAAGTTATTGTGTAGTTATCTGATCGACGATGGGGTATATAATATATACCTGCTTATCACTGTATTGCTGCCGTGTCTCATATATCAGGGAGTTATGAAGATAAAAGCAAAGAGTAACATGAAAAAAATGCCGGCAAAGTATTATGTTGGTGTATATGCTTTTCTGGTGTACTTGTGGGCAGTCTTCAAAGTAACGGGAATTGGTCTGCTGGCGGATATTATAAGACCGGGGATCCGAGGTGGAGTTAATTTAAGACCTTTTGCCGACCTGGGCACAGGGTTCTGGTTAAATATTGTAATGTTTTTGCCACTTGGAATTGTGACACCATGCATCTGGAAAAAATGTGAAAGTGCCAGGTATACGGTGATGTTGGGATTTGCCGTATCCTTGTTGATCGAATGTTCTCAGATTCTCAACGGACGTGCAACAGATATTGATGACCTGATTGCAAATACTTCAGGTGCATGTCTTGGATATGTGATATGGTTTATAACCAGGAAAATTGCAGGAAAGAATTGTGGGGAGAAATGTAAAATGGCTGAAAGAAAATGGGAGCCGGCTATCTATGTGGCGCTGGCATTTCTTGGAACATTTTTCCTGTACGATCCATATGCAATATAAGGATACAAGGGGGCAAAAGAGCATGCTTTTCGGTGCTTTAAGATTGCTAGAGCGTGTCTGAAAAATCATTTTCACAATCTGCAAGCCCCACTTTGCGGTATATTTTACCTTCGTTCGGTTGCCGTAGCCCGTTACGCCGCCCTCATTCGGATAAACGATTATAAGTAAAAGAGGTCTATTGGAACCGTACAAACAGAGAAAGCAACAAAAAGCATTTCTGGCGGAAAAAAACGTGACAGAAATGCTTTTTTGCGTTGCATATCAATAATTGATTGATCCGTTGATCAATTTTGATTGGTACGGAAATATCGAAAAGAGCATGAAATCTATATTTCAGACACGCTCTGGGGCGTGCTAAAATCTTTACGGAAGCGGATGTCCTGCTGACAGATACAGTTCATACCATTCCTTACGTGTCAGTGCAATATCACATGCTGCAATAATTTCTCTCAGACGGCTTTCGCTTGCAGTTCCTGTGATAAGCTGCATATTCGCCGGATGGCGTAAGATCCATGCTGCTGCAATTGTAGTATCACTGACATGATATTTCTCGGCCAGCTCACGAAGTTTCTGATTCAGTTCCGGGTACTCGTCACTTCCGAGGAAGCAGCCCTTCCATGCAGGCATCTGGAAGGGAGACCATGCCTGAAGGGTAATGTCGTGGAGACGGCAGTAGTCAAGCAGACTTCCGTCGTGGTCGATAGAACCCGGTGTTTCCATATTGACTTCCATCCCATTTGCAACCAGGTTGGAAACCGGAATGCTGAACTGTACCTGATTGGCAACCAGTGGCTGGCGGACATACTTCTGCAGGAGTGCGATCTGCATTGGTTTATGGTTGGAAACACCAAAATGGCGGACCTTTCCGCTGTCAAACAAGACATCAAATGCGGCAGCCACCTCTTCCGGTTCAACGAGTGCATCCGGACGGTGGAGCAGCAGAAGATCGAGGTAATCCGTCCGGAGACGCTTTAAAATACCATCGACAGCTTCCAGAATGTATTCCTTTGACAGATCATAGCAGCCCTGGCGGATGCCACATTTTGACTGGAGAAAAACATCCTCCCTTTTCAGGGACGGATCGTGGGAAAATGCATCACCGAACACAGTCTCGCTCATGCCGCCGCCATAGATATCCGCGTGGTCAAAGAAATATGCTCCCTGCTCCAGCGCGGAGTGGATAAAATGGTTCATCTCTTCTTTTGACTTTTCGGAAAGCCGCATACATCCGACTGCAATAGAAGGAACCTTTCGCAGCTGGTTGCCTAAAATCGTTTCATTCATAATAGAAATTTCTCCTTTGCAATGAATCTGTATTCGCGGAGTTTGCTGCAAAGCAAGCGTGGGAGAACTCCGAAAGTACAGAAAGAATAATTATCACCTTTACTATATCATTAAAACACAGAATTATAAACCGAAATGTAAGAATAAAATGGTAATTTTTTTGGTAATAATAACAGAATCAGTTCACCTGTTGACCATGTTTTGTGTTATAATGTTATAAATAAACGATAAATCTCAATTATCAAGAAGAATATATTATGCGATGTCGTTTGTGACAGCTTTATAAAAGCTGTATATTTGACTTATGATTAATTACACGTGCAAAAGGAGAAAATATGAGATGATTAATCAATTACATTTGGCCATGATTGAATTATATAAGGGTGACGCAAAGCGGATACAACATTTCTGTAAAGTACACAGCTATGCGAAGCTGATAGCAGAAACGGAGAATGTAGACAAGAATTGCCAGTTTATCATAGAAGCAGCAGCTTTGACACATGATATTGGGATTCATATCTGTGAAGAAAAATATGGCAATTGCAATGGAAAATTACAAGAAAAAGAAGGTCCGGCAATTGCAGAAAAGCTGCTTGGAGAATTGGGCTTTGATCGCAAGGTATCCGAACGGGTCCAGTATTTGATTGCCCATCATCATACGTATGGCAATATTAACGAGATGGATTACCAGATATTGGTAGAGGCTGATTTTCTGGTTAATATTATGGAGGAAGGGTCATCGAAAGAGGCAGCTATAAAAGCTTATCAGAATATTTTCAAAACGTCATGCGGGAAGAAGATTTGCAGGGAGATGTTTGGTATCTGACAGCACATGAAAGGAGATAGATTGAAAACGCTGTACCAGGGATGTAGGAAAGCGGTTTATCAATGGGAGGATAAAGATAATGAAATTAGCAGCAGTCGGAAGTAATTGTATTGACTATTATAATAACCTGGATGGAGGTAAAGCATTTCCAGGGGGTGGCCCGGTGAACATGGCTGTATATACGGTTCGCCTTGGAGGTGAGGCCGCATATATTGGCCCGGTTGGCAATGATTCGTACGGTGAGATTATGATGGAGGCCATGAAAAAGAAAGGTGTGAATATTTCTCACTTAAGAGTGGAAGAGGGAAAGACCGCTGTCTCACAGGTTGAGCTTGTGGATGGAGAAAGAATCCTTGGAGATTATGAGGAAGGAGTGCTGGAAACTTACGTACTCAGTGATGAAGATATGGATTTTATCCAAAATTTTGATGTGGTCATCTGTGACGTTTGGGGAAAGGTGGAAGGACAGTTCAAGGAACTGAAAGAGCGGGGAATTACTACTGCTTTTGACTGTGCCACTTATCTGGAGAGCAATGCAAGCGAGCAAGCCATTCCTTACACAGATTTTTTATTCTACTCAACAGATGAAAATGACAGTTCACAATTGAGAGAACAAATGAAGAAAATTCATGAAAAAGGGCCGAAATATGTGATCTGCATGATGGGAACTGCCGGAAGTATGTGCTATGACGGAAAAGATTTTCACAGATTTGGAATCATTCCATGTGAAGAAGTTGTTGACAGCATGGGAGCAGGAGACAGCTATATTGCAGGCTTTTTAAAGGGAATGATAGAGGGAAAAACCATTGAAGAGGCTATGAAACTGGGTGCAGCGAATGCCACAGAAACATTAAAATACTTTGGCGCCTGGTGATTTTCAAAGAAAAGCAGAATAGAATATTATCCGTAACTGTGAAGGTACTAAACAATTACGATAATTATAAATTAAAAGATATGGACAAGGGGGATAAAAACATGAAGTATGCAGCAAAAGCATGGAAAGAAACAGAGGGAGCCTTCCTTCGCAATTTTAACGAACAGGCACAGGTTGACAGTGTCAATGGGGCATTGGCTTTAAGACCGCAGATTGAAACAATTATTGACCAGATCTGGGAAGAAGGATTTGATGGTATTTATTTTATTGGTATTGGAGGAACTTACGCATCCAGCATGCAGGTAGAAGTTTACATGAGAGGACGATCAAAACTTCCGATATACGTTGAAAATGCAGCAGAATTTCTCACAACCGGAAATAAAAGATTTACGGAAAAGTCTGTAGTTATCTATTCTTCTGTTTCAGGAAATACTAAGGAAATGGTTCAGCTGGTTGACCGGGTTCACGAGATTGGTGCGAGAGTATTCGCATTTATTGACACACCGGATAGTATTCTTACACAGCCGGACAAACAGGATTATCTGATCCTCTATCCTATGAACGAACAGTTAAAATTCTATATGACAGCAAACTATCTGATGTATAAAAATGGGGAGTTTGACGAATACGATCGCTACAATAAAGAAATGGAAACTTACCTTGCAGAGGCATTGGTTCAGGTTGAAAAGGATTCGGATGAATGGGCTTATGAATATGCAAAGAATAAGGTGGCATTTCTGAAGGAGCATAAAGACCTTCCACATTACGTTATCGGTTCCGGCAACCAGTATGGCGCAACCTATTCTTATGCAATGTGCTATTGGGAAGAACAGATGTGGATCCGCACCAAATCCATCAGCTGCCAGGAATTTTTCCATGGAATGCAGGAGATTATTGTGGATGATACACCGGTCACCTTATTTATGGGAGAAGATGAGCAGAGACCCCTTGCAGAACGCGTAGCAAGATTCCTGCCTCGCGTAAATGGAAATTATACGATCATTGATACAAAAGAATTCGAATTAAAGGGAATCAGCCCGGAATACAGAGGAACCATCTCTCATCTTGTGATGCACGGCGTAAACAATCGTGTGGATGCATACATGGAACTGTTTTTAAGACATCCGCTTTCTATTCGGAGATATTATCGACAGTTTGAATATTAAGAATGATAGTAACTATTCAGCAGCCATTATCCCGCGAGGTGTTTTGGCATATTTATGCCAAAATCCCGAAACATACAAGCAAAAATGCCATCACCGAAGGTGATTTTAAATGCGTTTTTGCTCGTAACTGTGAAGGTACTGAATAGTTACGAATGATAATTATTAAGAACGTAAGCAAGGAGTTGATTAGAATATCAGCAGACTACTTATCTACCGTATAATAAGGAAAATAGAAAATGAACGAAATATTGGCAAAGCAGTTAGCAATTGATTTTTGCACGGATGTAAATTCAATCCTGAGCAAAGAGAATGTCTTCACGGAATATAAGCAACTAGAGGGTCGCAGAATCTTCAAGGAAGGAGAATGTTATTTTAAGGCTGCGTCTGTGAACGGTAAAATTGTTGCATCCGGGCGAAAAGATATTATTCAATGGGCAAGGGAAAAGTTCAAGACGGAAAATGGTGCATGGTTTATGGATATGGGATGTCTTCATAAAGTGGAAGAAGGTCTCCTGAGATTTCAGTGCCGAATCGGACAGGCGCATCCCTTTTATATTGCTACGGAAAAATCGGATGTTGACACAAAAGATTATGATATAAAAATATTCATCGGAGATGAACTGGAGCAGTTTCGAGGGGATAAACGTTTTGGAGAAGCCTTTATTTTTGACGGATTACCAAAAGATGAAATAGGCATTGGTGCGTATAAGGACGGAAGGCTTTTAGGAATGGCTGGGGCAACCAGCGACAGTGATAGGATGTGGCAGATCGGGATTAATGTCATGCCTGAGGCAGAAGGACTTGGAATAGGCACGATGCTTGTTGTTGCCATTAAAAACGAGATTTTAGACAAAAATAGATTGCCTTTTTATGGTACAGCAATGTCTCACATCGCGTCACAAAGAGTTGCCCTGGGAGCAGGATTTGTTCCTGCATGGTCAGAATTGTATTGCGAAGCAATCAAGCATTAGATTCAAGGAGCATCGTTGCAAATGACATGTCATTAAAATCATACCTGATCTTGCTATGGGTTATATGTTTCAGCAGAGGTAGATATCGTAAAAAATCCAGAATGAAATCAGAAGTTACTACTTCGAATTTCATTCTGGATTTATAATTGTTTGGTATCTTCATGCATACGACTTAAAACACTTAACGGATAGTGGATACTGAACAGTTATGTGGATTGTATTTTTATTACAGGTTCTTATCAATGGATAAAGAAAGCGTCAGTTTCCTCATTTTCCACAACAGGAGTCATCGGGTTGAACTCCGTTTCCGAAAGTTTCTTTACCAGCTTGTGATCAAAGTTGTGACGGACTTCGCAGGTCTTGTCGAAAATCATGGTTGCCTCGTCACCCGGGGTAGATGCCGGCCACTTCGGGAGAGATGGAGTTTCCGGACTGCCATATCGGGCAAAATTGATCCAGGCAGTGGTCATGCGTTCCTGGAGACGGTCGGTTTCACCTGGGACGTTGCAGACAGCCACTCGGTCGATGTTGTGGAATACGAATGGAATCTCAGCACAGTGCCATGCGGCTTTTCCCCCGTCAATCGGGAACTCATAAGTAAACTGGTAGGAATAGGTAGGTGCTTCAGAAAACTCTGATTTCTGGCGAATGAATTCGATGGTTGCCGGACGAAAGAAAGTGTCCACTGACCACAGGTCGGCAATTGATTTGTCCGGATATGCCTTCTCAAACAGAGAGATCAACTCCGATGTTGCATCGGCATATTTTCTCGTCAGAAATGTGATCAGTTCCTCACGGTTCATATCATGCTTTCCGGGCACAACGGGACCAAAATCGAACTCACCGATATTAGATCCCACAATTACCGGAATCGTTTTGGCATGATCAGTGAATCCACATTTGATTGGATTCCCGAGGAACCAGTCGTTTTCCAGGGGGCCCTGTCCGATATAGCATCCCTTTGCAGCCACCTTCTTTTCTACGTTATTGTAGGCGTTTGCCAGTTCATAATAAGGAATCGTCTCCAGCTTCTCTATCTCAGATGCATCCAGCTTCAACTCTTCTAAAAGGGCTTTCACGATCTCGGTGCCGTCCCCGTCCTCTTTCTGATAAATACTTGCCTCATAAACACCGCTTTCAATGATACCCTTCTGAAACAGACCATCTGCTGCAGGAGTATTCATAAGGGTTGCCACCTTCATGCCGCCACCGGACTGACCGAAAATCGTGACATTTTCCGGGTCTCCGCCAAAGTTGGCAATATTGTCATGGATCCACTCCAATGCAGCCACCATGTCAGCGTTTCCGGCATTGGCAGAATTCTTATATTTTTCACTGAATGGAGAGAGATCCAGATAGCCGAGGATATTCAGACGATGATTCACGGAAACCACAACCACATCACCGAACTCACTTAAGTGATCGCCCTCATAGGCTACATGTTCAATGGATGACCCGGCACTGAAACCGCCTCCGTGAAGCCACACCATTACAGGCTTTTTCGCATCCGGATCAAGACTTTGGGTCCAGATGTTCAGATTTTGACAATGTTCGTTCTGGGGCCAGTAACGGTGGGGCACCAGAACCTCCATGTTAGGCTCATCCTGCTTTAACAACGGACATACATAGCCATAAGACAATGCGTCTTTGATTCCTGTCCACGGTTTTATCGGTTGAGGCATCTGGAAACGGTCAGCCTCAGCGTAATGGATTCCGTGGAATGTATATGTGGTGTTTATGCGGAAACCGCGGATCTTTCCAGCCTTTGTTTCCACTATTGGATCTGTTTTACTGCATACAAAATAATTTCCCATCTTGGAAGTAACCTCCTTCTGTTACAAGTAGTATTGCATTGGTGTTATTACGTGTTGCTTCATTTGTCACACACTTTCTCTTAATAGAATATTTTACCAGAAATAGTTCTACAATTCCATGCATTATTTAAAATTTTCGTAACTGTTCAGTACCTTCACAGTTACGAGCCAAAATGCATAAAAAATCACCTTCGGTGATGGCATTTTGGCTTGTATGTCTCGGGATTTTGACATATTCATGTCAAAACACCTCGCGGGACAGTGGCTACTGAATAGTTACAAATTTTCACTATATTTCTTTCTGAATATAATGATATGTCAGGTCGGCACATCGTTTCGTAAATAACAGTATCCTGTGTGTATGGTATAGTTATTTATGAAACGCTGTACTAGGGGTGCGAAATAGTGATATACTATCTTTGGTGATATATGACATTTATAAACCGATTGATATTAAAAATGAAAGATCAAAGGATAACGTTTAGATTATGGAGGGATACAAAACATGAATCTTGTGAAAGAAGCAATAGATCTGGGATTTTCAAATGCTGCCGTTATAGATACAAAGAAACTGGTTTTTGTGCCGGAATATCGAAACTTTTGTGAAGAAAACAGGTGTGGCTGTTATAATTTAAATCCTGCATGTCCACCGAGTTGTGGAACGGCAGAAGAAATGAAACAGCGCGCATTCCGTTATAAGAATACTTTGGTACTGCAGACCACGTTGGAAGATAGCCGGGATCCGGCTCAATATAAGAAAGACAAGCTTCGACATAATATAATGACAGAAAAGCTTGCCGGAAAGATGGAAGAAGAGGGGATAAAAGATATTTTAATTATGACTGCCGGACCATATAAACACAATTCCTGTATGTCGGCATACTGTGTGGATGCGCAGAAAATGGCAGATGCCGCAGGGATGCTGTGCTGGGAGAATGATGGAATGTTGAGGTATTTCTCGCAGATTCTTTATTCGTAACTGTGAAGGTACTGAGTAATTATGAATTCTATTGTTTGGTGTCAATACAGAACTGCTGATCGAGCATGCTCTGGTGATATTTGACAGGAGTTTGAAAAAAAGAGTATAATACACGAAAATAAAAACAAAAGGGGAGAGAAGAATGGATTATTTGTCCGGAATTAATCAATTTACACAGGTGGCGGCACAGTTATCTGCATTACTCTTGATTGTCCGTGTTGCTTTTGGGGCTCTGAATTGTTTTATGGGGTATCGGATGTTGAAGTTCTGGATTTCAGTCTGTGGCTTTTTTCTGGGAACCGGAATAGGCATGACCGCTGTGTATATTCTGCAGTTGTCCGGAAATGTAAAATGGATTCTGCCACTGGCAGCAGGGGGCATAACTGCGGTTCTGGGATATGAGGTGTACCTTGTAGGTGCATTTTTTCTGGGATGGGTTCTCACAACTTATGGAATATTAATGGTGGTCCGTCAGCTGGATATAGAACCCAAAATGGAAATATTGATTTTGGCAGCAGGAACACTTTTTGGTGTTCTTGTGGGGATCCTGGTAGTAAAATATGCCCGCCCATGTATTATCTGGCTGATGGCTGTCAGTGGCGGTATGAGTATAGCAACCGGTGTCTGCGGGATCCTGCAGAAAGATTCAGGGATTCTGATGCTGCTTATTATGGCTGTCTGTGTCCCGGCGGGAGTACTTTTTCAGTTTATGACCACACATAAGTAAAAGAGAGGTTAAAAAACACAAAAGCTACATATTTTTTGTATATACTGAGCACATAAAACGTGATAGCAGATCACATGGTTATGAGGAGGAACAGGAATGGGAAAACTGAAGATTCTGGTTGTGGATGACGAGAGCAGAATGCGGAAACTGGTAAAAGATTTCCTGATGAAAAAAGATTTTGATGTGCTGGAAGCCGGTGACGGAGAACAGGCGGTAGATATATTTTTTGAAGAGAAAGACATTGCTTTGATTATTCTGGATGTCATGATGCCAAAGATGGACGGATGGCAGGTATGTCGTGAGATTCGCGCACACTCCAGGGTTCCGATCATTATGCTGACAGCAAAAAGTGATGAACGGGATGAGCTGATGGGCTTCGACCTGGGAGTGGATGAGTATATTTCCAAACCCTTCAGTCCAAAGATTCTGGTTGCCAGAGTAGAGGCAATCCTTCGAAGATCCGGTCACGGAGAACAGGAAGATGTGCTGACATGCGGCGGTATTGAACTGAACAAAACAGCACATATGGTCAGCGTGGACGGAAAAAATATCGAACTGAGTTTCAAGGAATTTGAACTGCTGACCTACTTTATGGAAAATCAGGGAATTGCATTATCCAGAGAAAAAATCTTGAATCATGTATGGAATTATGATTATTTCGGAGATGCCCGAACGATTGATACCCATGTAAAAAAACTGCGAAGCAAAATGGGAGATAAAGGAGATTATATCAAAACAATCTGGGGCATGGGATATAAGTTCGAGGTAGACCAATGAAAAAATCAAAATCCATACGCTGGCAGATAACAGGAGCATTTCTTGGCTTTCTGGTACTCGCTCTGGGATTGATAATTTTTTTGAATATGACATTCATGGAGCAGTATTATCTGGAGAATAAAAAAGAAATATTGAAAACCAGTTATGAAACGATAGCCAAAGAATACGACGCGGTGGATAAGACAGACACATTAAAGTTTGCATCTACCAATAACCTGTCGTTTGTTATCATTGACTGGAATGGATCTGAACCGGAAGGATACAGCAATCTGCGGGACAGTGAATCAAAAAAACTTGCAGCGAAATTATTCGGATATATTTATAATTTCGAACCGAAGGGCGATAAGATCATTGAGAAAACAAATAATTATACGATTCAGTTTAACAGGGATGCCAGTCTGAACATGGAATTTCTGGAAATCTGGGGTACGCTGGATGACGGTGTAAACTTTATTGTACGATCACCGATAGAAAGCATTCAGAAAAGTATCGCATTGTCCAATCGATTCTATCTGATGGTGGCGTTAGGTGTGTGTGTGATCGGTGCTGCATTTATCGCTTTTCTGGCAAAACGTCTGACAAAACCGCTGACGGAACTTACAGAGATATCCAGGCGAATGGCGAATCTAGACTTTGATGTAAAATATACCAGTGGCGGAGAAGATGAGATCGGTGTGCTGGGACATAATTTTAATCAGATGTCAGAAACCCTGGAGCAGACGATTTCGGAACTGAAGACGGCAAATAATGAACTGCAGAAAGACATTGAAAAAAAAGAAGAAATTGATGAGATGCGAAAAGAATTTCTGTCGAATGTTTCCCATGAGCTGAAAACGCCGATCGCACTGATTCAGGGGTATGCAGAAGGTCTGCAGGATAATATCAACGATGATGAGGAAAGCCGTCAGTTCTATTGTGATGTGATTATAGATGAAGCGGGAAAGATGAACCAGATGGTGAAGAAACTGCTGACACTGAATCAGCTGGAATTTGGTAATGATCAGGTGAATATGGAACGTTTTGATCTGACATCTCTGATACAGGGAGTGATCCAGTCTTCCCAGATTCTGGCACAGCAGGCTGAAGTTGAGATTATGTTCCACCAGACAGAACCTCTGCATGTGTGGGGAGATGAATTCAAGGTGGAAGAGGTCATCACAAACTATGTCACCAATGCGATTCATTATGCTAAAAATGAAAAGAAAATAGATATCCGATGTACCCAGGAGAATGGTGTGATCCGCACCTCGGTTTTCAATACCGGGGATGCGATTCCGGAAGAAGAACTGGATAAGATCTGGATCAAATTTTATAAAGTAGACAAAGCAAGGACGAGAGAGTACGGCGGAAGCGGTATCGGTCTGTCTATCGTAAAAGCGATCATGGAGTCTATGAATCAGCAGTGTGGTGTGAAAAATTATGATAATGGAGTGGAATTCTGGTTTACACTGGATACTACATTGTCAGGGAATCAGGAATAAAAACTCGAAAACGTGTTTTTAAGACAGGCGTAGTAACAAAAGTTATTTATTTCTTTGTCATTTCAGTGACAAATGTGTTATACTTAACAAAGCGCTGTAAAAGAAAAATACGTAGGAGGATTTTTATAAATGAAAATAGCGGTAACATATGAAAATGGAAAGGTATTTCAGCACTTTGGAAAGACAGAAACATTTAAGGTATATGAAGTGGAAGAGGGAAAAGTAATTTCCAGTGAAGTGATCGGTTCCAACGGAGAAGGTCACGGAGCTCTTGCCGGAGTGTTAGAAGGTCAGGGAGTTGATGTGCTAATCTGCGGAGGTCTTGGTGGTGGCGCACAGGCAGCACTGGCAGAGGCGGGAATCGAAGTATGTTCCGGAGCAGAAGGTGATGCTGATCAGGCAGTGGAAGCATACCTGAAAGGAGAACTGATATCTACCGGCGTAAATTGTGATCATCATCATGAAGAAGAGGAAGGACATTCCTGCGGATCGAACTGTGGCGACGGCGGATGCAGCGGCTGCGGTGGTGGCTGCGGAAGTCATCAGCCGTCATTTGAAGGACCAAATGTAGGAAAGATCTGCCGGACACATTACAGAGGAACATTTAACGATGGTTCTCAGTTCGACAGCTCCTATGACCGTGGCGAACCACTGGAATTTACCTGCGGTGCCGGACAGATGATCCTTGGTTTTGATAAAGCAGTAGCCACAATGAAAGTCGGTGAGAAGGTTACCGTTCATCTGATGCCGGAAGAAGCTTATGGCATGTCGGATCCAAATGCGATTTTTACTGTGGAGATCGCCCAGCTTCCAGGTTCTGAAGACCTTACTGTAGGTCAGCAGGTGTATCTTTCCAACCAGTACGGTCAGCCATTCCCGGTAAAGGTAAACGCGAAAGATGAAAAAACTATTACATTTGACGCAAACCATGAGATGGCTGGAAAAGAACTGAACTTTGAGATTGAACTGGTGGAAGTGAAATAATAACATAAGATAAGTAACAGACAAAGCTATACAATTCATTGTATAGCTTTGTCTTTGTTTTAGGCCGTGATATTACGTTGATCAAGTGAATCAATTCCGAGTATTATTTGTAAATATAAAATCAAATTGAAAGCTTTTCGAGGTAATGGTATAGTAGAGATAAATAAGTATACGCTATTAGGGTGGTTCATAATATGAGGCTTTTTGATCGAATACATGAATTCAAGAAAATCTTTTTAAAAAGGGAACAGGAAAACACGGAATTTAGCAGGAATGAAAATCTTGAAAAGCTAATGAAATTTTCAGCAGCTATTAATGATTTACTGCAGGAATATAGATATATTGCAAAAAGTGAATATATCGGTCTGCAAAAAAAATTTGAAGAAACAGAAAAATATTTTCAGGTATTAGAAGACAGTGGAATGCTTTCCGATTTTTGTGCAAAAAATCATACAAGTCAGGAGAAAGTAGATGAAATATTAGCATTTTATAAAAATGCTGAGAGTGAAATCGAGAAACATAATGATATATATATTTCCGAAGCACTGAAAAAAGAAAAGGAATATCTGGATAATATTTTAAAAGACGTAGATCCGGCGATTGTGTTGGATGAAGATCAACGAAAAGTTATTCTTACGGATGAGGACTATGCGCTCGTTATTGCGGGAGCCGGAGCAGGAAAGACAACTACAGTAGCAGCTAAGGTAAAATATCTTGTTGAAAAGAAGAATATAGATCCGAAACAAATATTGGTTGTTTCTTTTACGAATAAAGCAGTTTCTGAACTTAAAGAAAAGATACAGGGTGCGTTAGGAATTGAATGTCCGATCGCAACATTTCATTCCACAGGGAATGCAATTATTCATAAAAATCTGCCAGAGGAAAAATTTAATATTGTAGATAATTCAAAAATGTATTACGTGATAAGAGACTATTTTCGAGGCTCGATTATGAAAAACGAGAGTCTTGTTAATAAGTTGATTATGTTTTTTGCGTCTTACTTTGATGCTCCTTATGAGGGTGATGATCTGAATGGCTTTTTTAATAATATTGCGAAGGCAAATTATGCTACAATGAGAAGTGATTTGGAAGACTTCAGGAGAGAGGTTATAGACGCTCGAACAAAAAAATCTGTAACAATACAGAACGAGGTTTTGCGCTCACAGCAGGAGGTAGAAATTGCAAACTTATTATATTTGAATAATATTGAATATGAATATGAACCGGCTTATCCATTTTACATACCAAATTCAAATAAATTATATACTCCAGATTTTGTTATATTTCAGGGGGATAAAAAAGTATATCTTGAACATTTTGGAATTACGGAAGAAGGAAAAAACGACAGATATAATCAGGATGAAATTGAAAAGTATAAGAAAGCTGTAAGAGATAAAATCATGTTGCATAGACGTCATGGTACAACTTTGATTTATACTTTTTCAGCTTATAAGGACGGGCGCCCTTTAGCTGTACATTTAAAAGAAGAATTGGAAGCAAAGAATTTTGAACTTAAACCGAAGTCTGATAAAGAAGTTATGGAATTACTTGTTGCAGGAGAAGAAAACAGATATATAAGAAAATTACTTAATCTTATTTGCAGATTTATTTCTAATTTTAAAGTGAATGGATATAGCGCAGAAGAATTTGAAAGAATGTATTATTCAACACAAAATGTAAGAAGTCGGTTGTTTCTGGAAATTTGCCATGAGTGTTATTTGGAATATAACAGATGGTTGAAAGAAAATCAAGTGGTTGATTTTGAAGATATGATTAATGAATCTTCAAGAATTCTCAGAGAAGTAAAAGAAATGAAACAAAAACTTGATTTTAAGTATGTTATTGTGGACGAGTATCAGGATATTTCCAAGCAAAGATTCGATTTGACAAAAGCTCTGGCAGAGGTAACAAATGCGAAAATTATTGCAGTGGGAGATGACTGGCAGTCAATATATGCTTTTAGCGGATCGGATATTACATTATTTACTAAATTTGCTGAAAAAATGGGGTATGCTAAATTACTTAAAATAGTCAAAACATATCGTAATTCGCAGGAAGTTATCGATATTGCAGGAAATTTTATTCAGAAAAATAAAGAGCAGATTGAAAAACGCCTATTGTCCCCTAAAAATATTACAGATCCCGTTGTTATATATACTTATGATAGCACATATAAAGGACGCAATGGAAATCGAAGAAGCGGTGCTAATTATGCAATGGCATATGCAGTTGAAAAAGTCTTGGAAGAGTTACTTGTGTATAAGAAAAAAGAGGGAAAAGTGCCGGGAGAAATTTTGCTGCTTGGTCGATATGCATTTGATGGTGATAGACTTGAAAGATCTGGATTATTTGAATATGTTAACAGAGGAAACAAGATTAAAAGCGTGAAATATCCATATTTGAACATTACATTTATGACAGTACATTCTTCCAAAGGACTTGGGTATGATGATGTTATTATTATAAATGGAAAAAATGAAACATATGGATTTCCTTCCAAAATAGAAGATGATCCGGTACTTGCATTTGTAATCAGAGGAGACAAGTCTATCGAATATGCAGAAGAACGTCGTTTGTTTTATGTAGCGATGACAAGAACAAAAAATCGTGTGTTTTGCATAGCTCCAGAACAGAATCCATCGGAATTTTTACTTGAAATAAAGCGTGACTATAAAAATGTTATATTACACGGAGAATGGAACGAAGAAGAACCGCAGCAGTATCAAACAAAAGTATGTCCGTTATGTGGCTATCCAATGCAATTAAAATATAAAAAAGCATATGGACTTCGTTTGTATATATGTACAAATGAACCAGAAATATGTGGTTTTATGACGAATGATTGCCGTGGGGGAAAACTTGCAATTCAAAAGTGTGATAGATGCAAAGATGGTTATTTAATTATAAAGCCTAATAAATCGAATGGATTTTTTCTGGGATGTACGAATTATAAATCGGATGGAACTGGATGTAATAATGCAGTTAGTAAAAAACAGTATTATACGAGGATGGGATATTCGGCAGATACAGAAAAAAAGGAATTATCGGAGGTGCGAAATCAACCAAATACTACGTTGAAAAAGAGTGATATAAAGAATAACGGATATCTGTCAGAAGAAAAAAACTCCGAAAACCAGCAACAACCGAATGATTATGTGAAAATTGAAAAAGCAAAATTATCATCCGGGTGCTACTATGAAGGATGGGAATTGAATACGGTCGTATATGATATTTTGTGTGGACTTCAAGAGGTAAGTAAAGTACGCTATTATGGAATATGGATGCTTGTTGATGTACTTCATGGCATAGAAAACAAGAAGATTTTCGATAATAGATTAGACAGACTGTCGTGTTTTGGAAGTTATAGGAACATGTCTAAAGAAACGATTCATACTGTTATAGAATGGCTGATAAAAGAACATTACATATTAAAGACAAAAGGACAGTATCCTGTACTTCATTCAACTCATGAAGGTCTTCACTATTGTGAAAGCATAACAGAAAATAAATTGAAAAGATTGAAAAAATATTTGGAGGAGAATATAATATTATGAAATACAGATTTTGGGGCTGGGAACACGCAGATGCAAAAGCGATTACAGCCGAATATAAAGGGATCGAGACACCTGTTGATTTATACGATGCATTATCACATGTCTGGTGTGCGGATACCTGTGCGCCGCGGATGAGGCAGAACTGGATAAAAGAAAATATGACACTGGGGCAGTGCTCGATCACGGCGTTTCTGGCGCAGGATATCTTCGGCGGTAAAGTGTACGGAATCCTCAGACCGGGTGGAAATTATCACTGTTACAATGTGATCGGAGACTGTAAGTTTGATCTTACCAGTGAGCAGTTCGGCGATGAAGTACTGGACTATGAGGAGAATCCTGAACAGTTCCGGGAAGTGCATTTTGCGAAGAAAGAGAAGCGGATGCGGTACGAGAAGTTGAAAGAAGAATTGAAGAAGTATTGCGAAAGAAACGAGGAGAAATAATAAATGGGACACTTTTACTTTGTCCGTCACGGACAGACCGTGTGGAATGTGGAAAATAAGATCTGCGGCTGCACCGACAGCCCACTGACCGAATACGGACGGGAACAGGCGAGAGAAACAGGAAGAAAGATTCTTGCAGAAGGAATCCAGGCAGATGAGATCCTGTGTTCACCGCTCAGCCGGGCAAAAGATACGGCACAGTTGATTTCTGAGATGACAGGAATCCCATGTCGGGTAGAACCGAGACTGATCGAGCAAAATTTCGGAAAATGGGAATCTACGCCGCGGGATGGAGAGGACTTTAAAAAGGCGAAAGAATTCTTTGCCTGCAGCCATGAGGGAGGAGAATCGACACTTCGTTTGGCACAGAGAATCTATAATCTTCTCGATGATATCAGGAAAGAATCGAAAGAAAAAACTTACATTCTGGTTGCCCATAACGGAATCGCCAGAGTTGTGCAGTCTTATTTTACCGATATGACGAATGAAGAATATGCTGCATGGGGTGTGAAAAACTGCGCGGTTGTTCGGTATGATTTTTAGCCAATATCTTATATTGATTCAGTGAAACAAATTTGATTTACATATAGTGTTAAACTTTATACATTCAATTATATCATTTCTACGGAAATGATATAATTGAATTGACAAATGAAAAAAATACAATTCGAATTTTCATTCCGGCGAGAACAAATAAAACCCTATTTATCCCCATGCAGCAGATAATACAGCAGCCCGTCACATCCGTGTTCCACATCGGCATATGTCTCATCAAACCTTTCCGTATACCACGGCTCCCGATCGAAGCGGAACTTCCGACGAATGACAGCAACAGGAAAATTTTCCAGTTCTTTCCTCCGATTTAATTGGTGGCAGTTTCCCCCGTGTGAAGAGAATCCAGTTCCAGTAACTGATTGATCTTCTCGACGTAGTCACTGTAATTACCGGTTTGTGCCGCATATTGTTCCATCTGCTGTACCTGACGGGTGATTGCAAGATTGTCACCTGTCAGTACGTAAGCTTTATACAGAGTAGCTGCCTGATAATATCTGGCTACTGCCTGACAGGCTTTAATATTGGAACTCAATTTCTTATCAGGGATGCAGTCCCTGCAGGTCATATCATATAGATTCATGTAATCTTCCTGTTGCAGGGTGGAAATATAATCTTCTTCATCAAGATAATAAGAAGGAACAGAAGCGGAATCTCTGATCTCTGAGATTCCGATGGCAATCATCAGAAGACAGGAGAGGGTCAGGATAATAGTGATAATACCACAGATCAGTTTTCCAGGTGAAAATCGTTTCATCGTTTTTCAAGCCCCCTTTCCAGGTATTCTTTTTGCTTTCTGGATGAGAGATCCGGAAGTGCTTCCGCTTCTTCAGGAGTAAGACCGGCATAAGCCACCAGAATAGCCTTTGTCTGGGTACGCAGATCTGTCAGAGCAGCATTGGTTTCGTCTGTAAAATATTCATCTGCGTTATAAGAGTAATTATCTTCGAGATTATAAATATCATGGACATCACGCGCAAGTGTTGTGATGGTATGAGAAATCTCATCTGTATCGAAATAATAATTATTACAGGAACTGCTGGTATCCACAAGAATTCGATAAATATTACGATAGGAATCAGAGGCGCTGATCAGGGCGTTATATTTGTCAAATGCATCTTCATAATACAGAGAATTCTGGCTGTAATAATAAGAAAGTCCACAGAAATCACCATTTTGGATATAAGTATCTATATTTTCCTGGTGTTTGCTGAGATGGCTGTGAATCTGTTGCTTTTGAAGACTGGAGCCGATATCCCAGCTTTTGGCTACAAAAACAAAAGAAACAATATTTAATAAAATCAGAACGAAAATGACAGTCAAAGGTACAGTCAGACTGGTAAAATGTCTGGTCTTCTGATAAACTTCAGACTGAGTCTGCTGAAATTCCTGCCCGTATCGATCCATATCTTCCTGATGTTTTCTGGCAAATTCGTTTGGAAGGCCACAGAAAGGACAATATTTCTCCTCCAGACCGATCTGTGCGCCGCAATGAGGGCATTTCATCTGTTATTCCTCCTTATGAAAATTGATTTTTATGGCTGGCTGTATAATCCATACATTTTTTATAACTCAGATACCCGTCATCCAGACAGTCCTGATACACCTGATCAGCCTCATCAGAAGTCAGATGAAAATGTTCCAGCAACAGAGAGTCTGACTCCTGAATAAATGTGTCCAATTTGGCAAGCTCTGCATCCGTCAGTTTGTTTTTGGGATACGAAGAAAATTCTTCTCTGGTAAGAACCATGGCAGAATAGAATCCTGTACTGATATCGTATTCATTGTAACTGTTGTCAGCGATGGCATCGTTTAAAAACTTTACATCCATATATAAAGTGTAATAATTGTAGTAATCCATATGTTTCCAACGATATAAAGCAGTGCTTCCATCCAGGTTATACAAACTGTTGATATATGTATACACTTCTTCATCATTCCCGGAAGCATATAAATCATTTAATTTTGGAAAATACTCTTTTGCAAATGCATTTTCTTTTCGGAGTTCTTTCTTTTCCAGATAGCTGCTTCCGTAAAAGACAGATACCCCTGTTACGAAGAGCAGAAGAAAGATACAGAAAATAATAAGAACAATCTTAGCAGTAAAAATCCCCTGGTGGCACAGTTCTCTGGTGTATTCCTTTGTGGGAACAGCTTTCAGATTTTGTACATCCTGTTTCAGATGTTCGAGTTTTTGCATGTATTCAGATTCAGCAGCGGAAGGCTGAAGCATACCGCAGTAGGGGCAGGTGACATCACTTTCTTTTAGTTCAGCACCACAATTTGAACAAAACATAATGATACGCCTCCTTTCGTTAAAACCGCAAATGCATACATACTTCGGACGTCTCAATGGTACCGGGATTGGGAAAGTATGAAGTACGGATCAATATTTTCTGACTACTACACTATTCTATAATTATAGCATAAAAAAATACAAAAAGGGTGTTGTTTTTTAGTTAATTATGCATTGACAAAGAAGGACAGAGTTGGTAGAATGAAAAACAAAGCTGTTTTACACATTACCAAGAGAAAGTGGGAAAGAATATGAAACAGAGAATTTTATCTATTTTAGTAGATAACACAGCCGGTGTTTTAGGAAGAATCGCCGGTATGTTCAGCCGGAGAGGCTACAATATAGACAGCCTTACAGTAGGTGTAACCGCAGACCCGAGATATTCCCGTATGACGGTTGTCTGCAGCGGAGATGATGATGTCCTCGAGCAGATTACAAAGCAGCTGAACAAGCTGGTGGATGTTAGAGATATCAAGATTCTTGAACCGGATGCCAGTGTTATCAGAGAGTTGATTCTTGTAAAAGTGAGAGTATCTCAGGCAAACAGACAGAATGTCACATCTATCGCAGAGATTTTCCGTGCGAAGGTTGTAGATGTGTCCGTCGATTCCATGGTATTGGAACTGACAGGTTCAAAATCAAAACTGGAGGCATTTCTCCAGCTTCTGGCAGATGGTAATGAAGTTCTGGAATTGGCAAGAACCGGAGTATCCGGACTGTCACGTGGATCTGATTACGTATTAGTCTTATAAAAACGTGAAACCGGATGAAAAGCCCGGTCAGAAGATACAGCGAAAAGCTGTCAATTACATAGTGTGCTAGAGGGGAAACCCCCTAACAATAGAAAAATATCCATTTTAGGAGGAACAAAAAAATGGCAAACAAAATTTATTACCAGGAAGATTGTAACTTATCTATGCTGGAAGGACAGACAATTGCCGTTATCGGTTACGGTAGCCAGGGACATGCACATGCTCTGAACGCAAAAGAGTCTGGATGTAATGTTATTATTGGTCTGTATGAAGGAAGCAAATCCTGGGCAAAAGCAGAAGCTCAGGGATTTGAAGTATATACAGCTGCAGAAGCAGCTAAAAGAGCTGACATTATCATGATCCTGATCAACGATGAACTGCAGGCTGATATGTACAAAAAAGATATTGAGCCAAACCTGGAAGAAGGTAACATGCTGATGTTCGCACATGGTTTCAACATTCATTTCGGATGCATCAAACCTCCGAAGAACGTTGATGTAACCATGATCGCACCAAAAGCACCTGGACATACTGTAAGAAGTGAATATCAGGCTGGTAAAGGTACTCCTTGTCTGGTAGCTGTAGAACAGGATGCTACAGGAAAAGCTCTGGAAAGAGCACTGGCTTATGGTCTGGCAATCGGTGGAGCAAGAGCTGGTCTTCTGGAGACAACTTTCAGAACAGAAACAGAAACAGACCTGTTCGGTGAGCAGGCAGTTCTGTGTGGTGGCGTTTGTGCCCTGATGCAGGCAGGTTTCGAAACTCTGTGTGAAGCAGGTTACGATCCAAGAAATGCATACTTCGAATGTATCCATGAGATGAAACTGATCGTAGATTTGATCTACCAGTCAGGTTTCGAAGGAATGAGATATTCTATCTCCAATACAGCAGAATACGGTGATTACATCACTGGACCGAAGATCGTTACAGCAGAAACAAAGAAAGCTATGAAACAGATTCTGACAGATATCCAGGATGGTTCTTTCGCAAAAGAATTCCTGTTAGACATGTCCCCAGCAGGACGTCAGGTTCACTTCAAAGCTATGCGTAAATTGGCTGCTGAACATCCGTCAGAGAAAGTTGGTAAAGAGATCCGTAAGCTGTATAGCTGGAACAACGAAGATGACAAACTGATCAACAACTAATCCAAAGCACTATATGTAAGCACGAGATAAACACAGAAAGCCCCGGAAAGCTTAATTTCCGGGGCTTTTTGCATATGCAATATGTCGAAAGAACGGGCGGAAAAGAGGCATAGGCAACAAGCAGGCAACACGGAGATCGTGTCAATGCCGTTTGTGCCCCACCAGCCAGCAGGCATGCAATAAATAAACAGCTGTCGGAATCAGAACAAGCAGCTGGATATCTGAATAAGCCGCACTGGTGATTGCCGGCAGCAAAACTGTATGGAGAGACAGGTACAGATAGATACTACCTGCTGCCAGATTGCAGAGAACAAATCGCCATCCAAGAAAACCGAAGACTGAAGCAGCTACCAGAAGGACACCAAGAAGAACTCCACCGGGCAGATGAAAAGAAAAGGTATCTTTGTTTTGTATAAAAAACAACAACAGAATTCCATATAAAAAAAATACAATATTCATCAGGCTCATAAGTTTAAACAGCAGACTGTAGTATCGTGTGGTGGGGCAGTGATCCCAAAGCTCGACTTCCAGTTTTTCTGCCAGTTCTGTGGCTGCCCGGGTGAAGGTGAGATTGGTCATTACCATGGCCTTATCACAGTCATAAAAGTTTGCACCGGCATAGGCTTCCTGTACAGCTTTGTTTCCTACCGGATATGAATAGTATTTGCACTGGATTCCATATTTTTTCCGGTGTTTACGGGCAATAATATCTACGCCCTGATCTCCGGAACTCTGGGTAACCTGAACTCTGGAGAATCCATTCCTTTTTAAAATTTCTGCACACTGATATTCAAATTGATACCCATCCATGTGTTATTATCTCCTGTAATATAATATGATGTGAGATTCAAAAGTGTTTTATCCTTAACATTATAATCTCAGGATACCATAGAACAGAGAAAAGAACAAGTGTTCTTGATGAAAAATAACAAAATATTGTGATGCGGAGTAACTATTCAGTAGCCATTATCCCGCGAGGTGTTTTGGCATAAATATGTCAAAATCCCGAGACATACAAGCAAAAATGCCATCACCGAAGGTGATTTTAAATGCATTTTTGCTCGTAACTGTGAAGGTACTGAACAGTTACGATGCGGAATTTAAACTCGGTTTAATTGATTTTCCGAAATTCTGAAGGTATCATTCCGGTTGTTTTTCGAAACATCAGAACAAAATGACTGGCATCGGTATAGCCCACATCCTGGGAGATATCCTGTATTTTCCTGGTTCTGTGACTGACCAGAAGTTCCTTGGCTTTGCTGATTCGGAATTTGGTCAGATATTCGTAGACCGAACATCCAAGATACCTGGAAAAAAGCCGGGACAGATATTGTGGTGTGACGAAGACTTTCTGACTGAGTGCGTCAGCGGTAAGATCTTCCATATATCTGGTATGGATAATGGTAAGAACCGGCCGAACATATTTTTCCCAGGCTGGCTGTTGAGAAGGATTAGACTGGAGTCCCCCGATAAACTGTAAAAACACCTGATAACATTCCAGAGACAAAAGTTGAGGATCTGTCGGTGGTTCCTGATGATGAAGGACGGCCTGATCAATCAGCTTCCGGATAGAGGCAGCTTTTTCGTTTTCAAAAAAAAGTAAATGAGAAGAACCAAATAAGGCAGAAAAATAAGGGCTCATGGAACCACTGAAAGTGGCAAACAAAGTAATCCACTGACCTGAAGCAGAATGGTAAACATGTGGTATCCCCGGGGCAAGAAGTACTCCCTGGTTTTCTCCAATGGTATATTTTTTTTCATCAATAGAGAGGATGCCGCTTCCTTCCTGGGTCTGCAGATAATGATAAACCGGAAAACCATCCGGACGTAGTGTGGGCTCCTGATTCCAGTTGTTACCGATGGAATCAAACTGAAAGGGAAAGTCTGTGGGAGCCGAATTAAAATAGATAGGCATAGGAAGAACCTCCGCAAGAATTATTATCGAATGGTACGAAAATGAAGTTTCGCACAGACTGATGCATTTTCAGATTCATGGTAACACACAGAAAAAACATCTGTCAATTTGTTTCGAAATGTTATAGAAAGAAGTATGTCTTGTTATACAAATTTGAAAAAATAAGAGGTATAATACAGATAACAAATGGTTATCAGAAATAAACAAAATAGATTCGGATAATTATAGAAATGGACAAAGCGAAAGGAGCAGTTTTATGCAGCCAAAATTCAAAAGAATTCTTTATGGAGGAGATTATAATCCAAATCAGTGGCCGGAGGAAGTATGGAAAGAAGATATGAGAATCTTCAAAGATGCGCGGATCAACAGCGCTACGATCAATGTATTCTCCTGGGCAAAGATTCAGCCTTCAGAGCATGAATACAACTTTGCGGAACTGGATAAGATCGTAGAGATGCTTTCGGAAGAAAATTATGATATTGTATTTGCCACTTCCACAGCAGCACTTCCTGGATGGATGGTCAGAAAATATCCGGAGGTAATGAGTACCGATTATGAAGGCAGACAGCATCGTTTTGGTCAGCGTCATAATGCCTGTCCGAATTCTCTGGTATATCGCAAATATGCTTCTGCAATGGCAGATAAGCTCGCGGAACGCTATGCCTCCAACCCACATGTGACCTGCTGGCATATCAATAACGAATACGGAGTGACCTGCTTCTGCGACAACTGTCAGAATGCTTTCCGTGTATGGTTAAAAGACAAATACAAAACAATAGAAGCACTGAACAAAGCATGGAACATGGAATTCTGGGGACATAACGTATATGACTGGGATGATGTGGTGGTTCCGAATGCATTGAGTGAAGGCATAGGAACAGAGAAAACCGCATTTGCGGGTATTTCCATAGATTATCGAAGATTTAATTCTGACAGTGTTCTGGAATGCTACAAGATGGAGAGAGATGCAGTTCGTAAATATAACCAAGAAGTAGTCATTACAACAAACCTGATGGGAACGTTTAAAGATCTGGATTATTTCAAATGGGCGAAAGAAATGGATGTGGTATCCTGGGATAACTATCCGGCATACGATACTCCTTGGAGCATGATTGCCATGAAACATGATCTGATGAGAGGCCTGAAACATGAACCGTTTATGCTGATGGAACAGACACCGAGCCAGCAGAACTGGCAGAAATACAACTCTCTGAAACGTCCGGGACAGATGCGTGCGCAGAGCTATCAGACGATGGCTCACGGTGCAGATACGATTCAGTTCTTCCAGCTGAGAAGAAGTGTGGGAGCCTGCGAGAAATTTCATGGAGCTGTTATTGCTCATGCAGGAACGGAAAACACCAGAGTGTTCCGGGAGGTGGCTCAGCTTGGTAAAGAACTGGAAAGTTTTGGAACAAAGACACTGGGAAGCGAAAATCTTTCGGATGTCGGCCTGATTTTTGACTGGGAAAATTACTGGGCACTGGAATACACCAGCGGACCTTCCGAAGATCTGAAATATGTAGAGCAGATTCATAAGTATTATAATTATTTCTATGAAAGAAATATCAGTGTTGATATGATTCCGGTAGATGCAGATTTCTCACAGTACAAGATGGTGGTTGCACCGGTTCTTTACATGGTAAAAGAAGGAATGAAAGAGGCTTTGGAATCCTTTGTAAAGAATGGAGGTATTCTGATTACCACATATATGAGCGGTATCGTAGACCAGTCTGATAATGTGCATCTTGGAGGCTATCCGGGACCGCTGCGTGACATGGCGGGTGTATGGGCGGAAGAAATTGATGCGCTGGCACCGGAACAGGTCAATGAAGTGAAATTTACGGATGGAACTACAGCATCCTGCAACCTGTTATGTGATCTGCTGCATCTGGAAGGTGCAGAAGCACTGGCAACGTACCAGAAAGATTTTTATGCAGATATGCCTGCAGTCACAAGAAATACCTTTGGCAAAGGTGCAACGTATTATGTAGGAACACAGATGGATGATGCGGGACTCGCAAAGATTCTGGATCAGGCGGTAAATGAAGTGAATGTAAGAGCTGTGATTCCGGAAGTAACCGGGCTGGAAGTGACCTGCAGAACTTCTGACGATACCAGATATTATTATGTCATGAACTTCAAAGATGAGGATCAGGTTCTTCCGGATAGCCTTGGCGGAAAAACAGATTTGATCAGTGGAGCAGTCATTCCTGCAGGAACGGTACTGAAAAAATGGGATGTACTGATCCTGCAGGAAGCAAAATAAAATAGTACTTTGAAATTTACGGGAGAAGATTCCCCCGTAAATCGAGGAAGTGTTGAATAACAGGATTCGCCTGTTCGTGTTTACGGTAGGCGAATCCTATTTGTCTTGGAGAAAATGTAAGTCCCAGTGGAAGAGTGATCAGATCCCCTCGATCCAGCTCTTCCTGAACAAATTCCTGAATCACACAGGCGGCACCCATTCCAATCTTTGCAAATTCGATCAGAAGATCCATTGTTGAGACTTCCAGAATATTGGAAAACTCCACACCATGTTCCAGAAACACACGATTGATATATTGCCTGGTAATATTTTCTTCATCGAGCATCATAAATGTAGCGGTCTGAAAAAGATCGCCGTTACCTGATCGCAGTTCCAGATGTTCCAGGTAGGCAGTTGTTGTTACAAAAATATCCTGAATCTTTTGCAGTGGCTGAAAATAAAAACCTTTCTGTATCGCCGGTTCGCCGACAAGACCAATATCTATTTTATTTTCTTCCAGTAATGTCAGAGTCTGGTAAGTGGACTGACAGCTGATGGATATTTTTACATGTGGGTACGCCTTTATAAAGCGTTGCAGATGAGGCAGAAGGATATATTTGCAAAGAGTAGTGCTGACACCTATACGAAGCTGGTCTACTCCAAGAGCATGATGGCGTGCCAGAATCTCTTCTCCTTCTTCAAGAGTATCAAAAGCATCTCTGGTATGCTGGAAAAGGATCTCCCCATCTGCGGTAAGAGTAACACCCCGGGAACTTCGTTTGAACAGGGTTGTGTTCAGATTGTCTTCCAGTTTTTGAATGGATTTGCTGATAGCGGGCTGGCTGATATATAGTTCTTTGGCTGCGTGAGAAATACTGCCCTTTTTTGCGACCGTGTGAAATACATAATAAAGAGAAAGATTCTGTTCCATGTAAAACCTCCGTGTATAGAATATCAGTGACAAATGAAACAATATAACCTGTAGTTATAGAGAATATATTTTATATGTATTGTTATTATATCGCAAGATATGTTACAATAGCAAACAGTAAATGAAAAAAAATCTCAATTTCATGATACCAGGGGAAAAACAGGTTTGCCCTCAACATTATATACACAGGAGGAACAGAAACATGGGAATGACGATGACACAGAAAATTCTGGCAGCGGCAGCGGGTCTTGAGAAGGTAGAAGCAGGACAGCTGATCGAAGCAGAACTGGATCTGGTACTGGGAAATGATATCACCTCACCGGTAGCAATTCATGAGATGGATAAGATGACAGTAGATACGGTATTTGATAAAGATAAAGTGGCACTGGTCATGGATCACTTTATCCCGAACAAAGATATCAAGTCTGCACAGCACTGCAAGTGTGTAAGAGAATTTGCCTGTAAACATGATATCACTAATTATTTTGATGTCGGAGAAATGGGTATCGAGCATGCACTTCTCCCGGAAAAAGGTCTGACAGTAGCAGGCGATGTGATTATCGGAGCAGATTCTCATACCTGTACATATGGTGCCCTGGGTGCATTCTCTACCGGTGTGGGAAGTACGGATATGGCAGCCGGTATGGCAACCGGTAAAGCATGGTTTAAAGTTCCATCTGCTATCAAATTTAATATTGTCGGAAAACCTGCCAAATGGGTGAGCGGTAAAGATGTGATCCTGCACATCATCGGCATGATCGGTGTGGATGGGGCTCTGTATAAATCTATGGAATTCACAGGCGAAGGCATTAAAAATCTGTCCATGGATGATCGTTTTACCATTGCCAACATGGCAATTGAAGCCGGTGGAAAGAACGGTATCTTCCCGGTTGATGATGTAGCTATGACATACATGAAAGAACATTCCAAGCGGGAATGGAAAGTATTTGAAGCTGACGAGGATGCAGTTTACGATGAGGAATACACCATTGATCTTAGCACGCTGCGTCCGACCATCGCGTTTCCACATCTGCCGGAAAACACAAAAACCATCGATGAGATCACAGAAAATGTGAAGATCGATCAGGTAGTTATCGGTTCCTGTACCAACGGACGTATCGATGACCTGCGTATTGCGGCAGAGATCCTGGCAGACAACAAAGTGAAAAAGGGTATCCGCTGTATCGTGATTCCGGCAACACAGAAGATATATTTGCAGGCAATGGAAGAAGGTCTGTTAAAGATCTTTATCGAGGCAGGAGCTGTAGTAAGCACACCGACCTGTGGACCGTGTCTGGGTGGTTATATGGGCATTCTGGCAGAAAATGAGCGCTGTGTGTCCACAACCAACCGTAACTTTGTAGGTCGTATGGGACATGTGGATTCTGAAATCTATCTGGCAAGCCCGGCTGTTGCTGCAGCAAGTGCTGTTACCGGTAAGATTTCTTCACCGGAAGAATTAGGTTTATAGGAGGAAGAGAAGGATGAAAGCAGAAGGAAGAGTATTTAAATATGGTGACAATGTAGATACAGACGTAATTATCCCTGCACGTTATCTGAACTCTTCAGATCCGGCAGAGCTGGCTACTCACTGTATGGAAGATATTGACAAAGAGTTTGTAAATAAAGTACAGAAAGGTGACATCATCGTTGCCAATAAGAACTTTGGATGTGGTTCTTCCAGAGAACATGCACCGATTGCAATCAAGGCAGCAGGTGTGAGTTGTGTGATCGCAGAGACATTTGCACGTATCTTCTACAGAAACTCCATCAACATCGGACTCCCGATCATCGAATGCCCGGAAGCAGTAAAAGGAATCGATGCAGGGGATGAAGTAGAGATCGACTTCGACAGCGGTATGATCTATAACAAGACAAAAGGAACCGAGTTCAAAGGTCAGGCATTCCCGGAATTCATGCAGAGACTGATCAATGCCGGCGGATTGGTAAATTACATCAACGCAAATACAGAAAAATAATGTCGTGGGGCAAACCCTTTTATCCTCAAAAGGGTAAAATCACGCATCCTCGAATATTTATAATACATATTTTATACTACTGTCTAAGTCCTTTTGAAATCCCAATTTCATCCGGAAAATACGTTCAAAAAAGCCTTATTTTATGGGCTTTTTCGAGGTCGATGAAATCAAAAAAAGACCTAGATCAGCATTTTTACACTAATCTAGGTCTTTTCCTATGATTTATGTGTTAGATTACACATTTTTGTATATTTCAGGATATTTGTGGTTACCCCTTGACAAATAAATCAAGCTATCAGATACAGACGATACGGGAAATCCGGTCGTCTGTATTTACGCGAGCAACGAGTCAAAGTCCGTGCCACGAGACCTTGACGACTGCCGCGATAACGAGTAAAATTCGCGAAGCGTATTTTATCTCGTTTCAGAAGTTAGGCATTGACAAAAACAGGAAAATTCCATATAATATATGTTACTTGCCGGGGTATGGCGTAGCTTGGTAGCGCGCACGGCTGGGGGCCGTGAGGTCGCAGGTTCAAATCCTGTTGCCCCGATTGCAAAACTTATCGTAGAAAGCAGTTGACAATCGGCATATTTCTATGATAAGATTTGTCTTGTAAAAAGCGTGGAAGAGGAAGAGTACAGAGGATTCGGCTTTCAGAGAACTGCTGGCTGGTGTAAAGCAGTGGATGAAGAATTTGGAACTGCCCTTGGAGCTGCTGCCTGAACGAAATATATTTCCAGTAGGAACAGACGGAGTACCCCACCGTTATCATGGGGGAGGATATAAGGTGTAGACCCGTATCTGGCAGAGTGCATGAAGTTATTCATGAAAAAGAGTGGTACCGCGTAGGAGATAATCCTTCGTCTCTTGAGAAGAGAGACGGAGTTTTTTTTACGCATTTTTACATATCCATAAAGAAGATAGATGCCAGAGATGTGCAGGGAATCGAATTTAGGAGGACAAGAAACATGATGAATTACAAAAAGTATGTGAGACAGTATTTTATGCCACCGGTAAAATGTATGAAATGGGCAGAAAAAGAGTATGTAGAGAAAGCCCCGATCTGGTGCAGCGTGGATCTGCGTGACGGTAACCAGGCACTGGTAATCCCGATGAGTCTGGAGCAGAAAATCGAGTTCTTCAAACTTCTGGTAAAGATCGGATTTAAGGAAATTGAAGTAGGTTTCCCGGCAGCATCCGAGACCGAGTATGAATTCTTAAGAGCACTGATCGAACAGAACCTGATTCCGGAAGATGTAACGATTCAGGTACTGACACAGGCAAGAGAACATATTATCCGTAAAACTTTTGAAGCGGTAAAAGGTGCACCGAGAGCCATCATTCATGTATACAATTCCACCTCTCTGAGCCAGAGAGAGCAGGTATTCCGCAAATCAAAAGAAGAGATCAAAAAGATCGCTGTAGACGGAGCCGCACTGTTAAAGAAACTGGCTGATGAGACAGACGGAAACTTCCTGTTCGAGTACAGCCCGGAAAGCTTTACCGGAACCGAACCGGAATATGCACTGGAAGTATGTAACGCCGTTCTGGATGTATGGAAACCAACCGCAGAGCAGAAAGCAATCATCAACCTGCCGGTAACCGTAGAACATTCCATGCCGCACGTATATGCAAGTCAGATCGAGTACATGTGCGACAATCTGAATTACAGAGAAAATGTTATCGTATCTCTGCATCCGCACAACGACCGTGGATGTGGTGTGGCAGACTCTGAACTTGGACTTCTTGCCGGTGCAGACCGTATCGAAGGAACACTGTTCGGAAACGGTGAGCGTACCGGTAACGTAGATATCATCACACTGGCTATGAATATGTATGCACAGGGTGTAGATCCGGAACTGGACTTCTCCGATATGCCTGATATCTGCGAAAAATATGAAAAATTCACCGGCATGAACGTAGACCCGAGAAGCCCGTACAGCGGTTCTCTGGTATTTGCCGCATTCTCCGGTTCCCATCAGGATGCAATCGCAAAAGGAATGCACTGGATCGAAGAAAAAGACCCGGATCACTGGACTGTTCCGTATCTGCCGATCGATCCGAGAGATGTCGGAAGAAGCTACGATGCAAATGTTATCCGTATCAACAGCCAGTCCGGTAAAGGTGGCGTAGGCTATATTCTGGAAACAAAATACGGTCTGAACCTGCCGCCGAAGATGCGTGAAGCAATGGGATACGCAGCAAAAGCAGTATCCGATCATACTCATAAAGAACTTCATCCGGATGAGATCTTCGAACTGTTCAAAGAAACTTTCGAAAATGTCAAGAAACCGCTGGATATTCAGAAAGTACATTTCCAGCAGAACGGACACATCACCACACAGGTTACGTCTTCCTTTGAAGGCCGTGTGATCACTACCGAGGCAGATGGTAACGGACGTCTGGATGCGGTAAGTAATGCACTGAAAAAAGCATATGACATGCAATATACACTGGTTTCCTACACCGAGCATGCACTGGAAATGAGCACAAGTTCAAAGGCAATTGCATACGTGGGTATCCAGAAACCGGATGGATCCCTTTCCTGGGGTGCAGGCGTCGACAGCGACATTATCCGTGCATCTATCGATGCCTTAGTCACCGCTATCAACAATCGATAGAAAAAACCCTTTATTTATAGGCTTTTTCGAGAAAAAAACAGGAAAAAGTGTGTACAGATTCAGGGATTAAAAGTACCATAAAATGGTGTATTTTTTCATAAAATTTCATTAAAATTGAGTAAAAATTGTGTACGGAAAAATACAAAGTGTGTACGGAATATTCCATGAGTAATCAACAGAAAAGATGGAAAGAAAATAAAACAGAGCCTAGGAACAGAGCAAAGCTATCTAGTAATAGATAGCTTTGTTTTCGTATAAAGAGAAATTTTCTAAAGATCGGTTAAAATCGTTAAGGAGAGATATTGGAAATTCGTATTTTTAATACTAGAATGTATGTTCGCAATATAATAAAATAAAGGAACATATATTCGATATATAAAGATACATTTTCAAGGTGGTGGACGACAATGAAAAGAGAAGAGAAAATTGAAATGATTCAGGAAATAATTGAGAAAAAAGATCCATACATAGGTCTGTACGCAGAGTTATTACTTTTGATGGGCGATATGAAACTCAATTACAGAGATTATATGATTACAGAACCAATCAATTGTTCTGAAGAATTAAAGAGGGTATTTAATGCTGATTATGATTTATGTGCAGCATTGTTGACTATGGTGTTGAGAGAAGATCATTTTTCAAATGGTTCTTTTAAAAGAAGATTTGCTGCTGGTCAGGTACTACTAATTTTAAAACGTATGAGGGATATCCTGAGCATGAAATAAGTAAAAGAAAAATTATGGTAATCTGTAAAATAACATGACAAAACAAACTATAAACAGAAAGGATATTAAATGGATATACTAACTAATTTACAAGAATACGGTGTGATAGGCGCTGCTTTTACTATTGTATTAATTATTTTAAAATATAATGGAAAACAAGGATGGAAGGAGAGCCTAGGCTTATCTGATAGAGAAAAATTTTTTCATCTTTGGCATGGATGTGTCTGGTTATGTATTATCAATACTATAATCGAAATTTTGTATTGGGGAGAGAGCATGGGTCAGCAGAATGGGCTGACCCAAAACAGGTGATGGCATCGAGGGGAGACAAACAGGGAAGAATTCTTTCTCAACATATCACTTTAAGTAAAAGTGGGAAAAAAATTGCAAACAATAATATGATTGTAGTAGGTGCTCCGGGAACTGGGAAATCCTTTCGGATCGTTGCACCTAATTTGCTGCGGAATGATGCTTCAGTTGTTGTGTTGGATGTTAAAGGGGATCTTTTACGAAATTATGGAAAAGCCATGGAAGAGAATGGATATCAAATAAAATGTCTGGATGTAATCAGCTCTGACTTTGGGAAAAGTCATATGTATAATCCCTTTGTATATGTAAAAACAGAAGTAGATATGATTCGTCTGGTAAGCAATATACAGACATCTCTGACACCGCAGGATACATCCAAAGGAGAACCATTTTGGGAGGATGGGGTAACGATGTATCTTTTGGCATGTTTCTATTATGTATGGCTGGAAATGGAGAAACCAACTTTACCGAAAGTTCAATTATTGATGAATGAAGAAAGCCGGATATTGGATGAAGAGACAGGGCAAACGGAATTGGAAAAACGTATGAATACACTTGCGGTACGCTCGCCTATGGGAAATGAGCATCCGGCAGTTAGTAATTATAGAAAGTTAAAGGAAGGTGCGCCAGATACAGTAAGATCTATCATTATTATGTGTAATTCGAAGTTTAAATTTATGGGTGTAGCTGCAGCAAAAAGATTATTTTCGGAAGATGAGATGAATTTGTATGAGCTTGGAATGGGTGTCAACGGGGATAAAACCACGAAGACAGCCCTTTTTTTGTGTGCCCCGGATGATGACAGGTCATTTGATTTTATTGTTGGAATGCTGTATACCTCACTATTTCAAGTATTAATTGAGTGTGCAAGAAAAAATGGTGGTGCGTTACCGATTCCAGTAGAAGTCTGGATGGATGAATTTGCCAACGGCTCCAGACCGGAAAGTTTTGAAAAACTGATTACTACACCTCGAAGCAGAAATATATCTGTGATTATGTTTTTACAGTCGGTCAGCCAGCTAAAACAGATTTATAAAAACGATACATGGGAAATCCTGATGGATGCCTGCTCAACGTTTCTCTATTTGGGCGGAGGCCGGGGAGCCTATTCCACTCACAAATACATTGCTGATTTATTGGGAACAGCAACGATTGATAAAAAGAATGATGGTTTAAGTAAAGGAACGAGTGGAAGCACCAGTATAAACTTTGATCGGCAGAGCAGAGAATTATTGACCAGCGAGGAGATTTCCAGAATACCGGATGAGGACTGTATTATTTTCATTTCAGGTGAAAAACCGATATATGATAAAAAGTACAATACACAGGATATGAAAGAGTTTAAAGAAGTAAAAAACTTGGGTCCTTATGTTCCGGATATTTGTGTTAAAAAAACTGAAGGTGGAGGATATGTCACTGTGAAATCAGAGGGTAAGTTGATTCCGCTAAATGATGCGGAAGTAGCGTATTTTAAGGAACAGGTAAAAAAAGGTGAGGATGTCCGAGTGATTGATTTATCAGAAGAAAACTTTATGCGAATGGAATTTACGGACACTGTTTCAGGGATCGATGTGGATTTGCTGAATCAGATGTCAGAACAAAAAAATATGAAGAAGTGGGTGAAGTAAGAGATTTACCGGGTAATATTTTTGAGTGGCTGGGAAGAAATTATGATAAAATCACGCCAGAACAGAGAGAGAAGATTTTCATGGATTTGGAAAAGAAACAAGAATAAGATAATTGGAGAGATGAGTTGCCTTAAATGCAGAGATATTGAGAGAACAGCAGTTTTCATGCAGTTTAGCTATGAAGAACGAGCTAGAATAGTGAATTTGTATGGAGGTTCAGTAGATTAAGTAATAGAAGATATTTAGATATTGCAATGAAAAGCAATTTTAGACAGGTATAACGAAAAAGTTTTGATCTTACGATATAATATGTATATCAGATATGCTGGGATGAGTATTAAAACGATTTGAAAAATAGACCCAAAGAGTGAAGAAAGCGAATGATAGAGGGTAGACAATAGCATAATACAAAGTTTATAATTGGAGGATGAGTATTAAAACGATTTGAAAAATAGACCCAAAGAGTGAAGAAAGCGAATGATAGAGGGTAGACAATAGCATAATACAAAGTTTATAATTGGAAAAACACATAAATATATATGAAAATAATACAAAATACCGTTATAAATATGATAGATGTAGATTGGGAATAGAAAGTTTTATTTTAAGGATGTTAATATATTATACAAGGAGGAAAGTAGCATGAGACAAGAGGATAAGTTTATAATTGAATTGCTTATGCCAAACACTGATTGGAGCAGTAATGAAAAATTAAATAACACTTTGGATTGGGATTACATTATCCATCACTGCACACAACACAAGTTATTACCTGTACTTTATAACAGAATCAGGAATGCATTACAGATACCCCAGTATATTGTGCAAATTCTTGATAATGAGTACAAAATAAGGAAACATATATATTCTAAACAAAGAGATGAATTCAGATTTGATGAGGAATAATTATGATAGAAGTAAGTCATTTAGTAAAAGAGTTCAAGATACCTGTGCAGAAAAAGGGCAGGTTTGCCGCTGTGAGAAATCTGTTCTCCAGTGAACACACTATCAAACGTGCGGTTGACGATATTACATTTTCAGTTGACGATGGAGAAATAGTGGGTTTTATCGGGAAAAATGGCGCTGGAAAATCCACCACGATTAAAATGCTTTCCGGTATTTTGCAGCCTACCTCAGGAAACGTCACAGTTGACGGTATCAAACCTTTTGAACAGCGAATGGAGAATGCTAAGCAGATTGGTGTCGTATTTGGTCAAAAAACACAACTTTGGTGGGATGTTCCTTTGATTGAAAGTTATCGTCTGCTGAAGGAAATTTACAAAATTGAGGATGGTACTTACAGGAAGAATCTTGATCGCTATATTCCCATGTTGGATCTTGAGGAGGTTATCAATAAACCCGTGCGGCAGATGAGCCTGGGACAGCGGGTAAAGGCGGATATCTGTGCGGCGCTGTTACATGATCCTAAAATCCTTTTTTTGGATGAGCCTACGATTGGTGTTGATGTTGTTTCTAAGAAATATCTTCATGATTTTATTTCTGAGATTAATCGTGAAAAAGGTACTACGGTTTTGCTTACCACTCATGACATGGGGGACATAGAAAAACTCTGTTCCCGTGTGGTGGTGATTGATTCCGGTCATCTGATGTATGATGGAGATTTAGAGAGTATGGTGCAGAAGTTTGGCGTTATCCGTTCACTGATGATAGAGTTTGATGAGCCTGTTGGGGACTTTCAGGTAGAGAATGCGAAGCTGACCAGGAGTGAGGGGAACCGTAAATGGTTCTCGTTTCATCGGTCAGAGGCCACCCCAATGGAGCTGATACGTTCTATCGGTGATAAATATCCTGTTCACGACATTGAAATCATTGAGCCTGATATTGAGGAGATTGTGAGGAAACTTTATGAGAGCAAGTAGGGGAATCAGTATACACACGGGCATGGCTTTTTTGCGTAATGAATTTTACAATATGAGCATATATCGTGTGTCCTTTTGGATTAACTTGTTTTACACATTCCTTATGATGTACAGTGTAGGTTATGTGTGGCGCGCGTTGTATGCCGCAAACCCCAACGTTAGTGGTATACCGCTTCCCCAGATGATCTCCTATGCTGTACTGGGTGTTGCCCTGGAGGCAATCTTGCATCCACGGAACGGTCCGCAGATCTATATTATGGAGCAAGTCCGCAAAGGTACCATTGAAATGGATATTATGAAACCCATTGATTTTCAGTTTTATATGTTTGCAAAGAATATGGGAAGTATTGCGGTGCGTTTTTTGTTCTTGGTTTTACCTTCATTGATTGTGGCATTTTTCCTGTTTTCATTAAAATTGCCGGATTTGTCTGCGCTTTTTGGCTTTCTTTGCAGCTTGGTTTTCTCAATTATCGTGAGTTTTTTCCTGAACTTTATTCTGGGGCTTCTGAGTATGATCACCATGAATATCCGCAACATCAATTGGGGGTACAATGCGTTGCTTCGTTTCTTTTCCGGACAGATGGTGCCATTGTGGATTTTTCCCAGTGCGCTTGGCGTTATCAGTGATTTTTTGCCATTCCGTTGCATTTATGCCATTCCCATGTCCATCTATATTGGAAATTATGCGGGAATGGATATGTTGAGAGAATTAGGTGTGCAGTTTACATGGATACTTGTACTCGGGTTATTATCACGTCTGTTGATGAAACGGGTCTTTGCCAGAGTAATGATACAGGGAGGTTGAGAAAATGCGGAACATTCGATTATATGGTCATTTTTTGCGTGTGGCTATTCTGGGAAAAGCACAATATAAGGCTGATTTTTTTGTGGGGATAATAAGCGTTTTGATTCTGAATGCTGTAAATCTCTCTCTCATAGGTATTCTGGTATATAATTTTAATACTCTGGGCAATTGGAATATATGGGATTTACTGTTCCTGTATAGCTTCTGGATGCTGAGCCGTGGGATATACGGCGTGTTTTTCTGGCATTTATCTGACCTGGAGGAAATGATCGTAGGCGGTACGCTTGATGCCTATTTGATTCGTCCTGTCAGTCCGTTTCTGCAATTTATCGGTAAAGATATCAGTTATACAGGCGTAGGAGATTTTCTGGTAGGAGTATTAGGGTTCATCCTTGCCGCTGCTCAAATCGGAATACACTGGAATATGGGGCAATGGGCATATTTTGTGATTTGCGTGCTGTCAGGAGCTTTGATACAGGTGGCTATCAACCTGATTGGCGCCAGCCTTTGTTTTTGGACAACACGTTCTAATGCAGCCATGAATATAGCAGAAAGATTTACAGTATTAATGCAGCAGTACCCGGTGAACATTTTTGGGAAATATTTTCAGATATTTGTTACCTGTTTTTTGCCAGTGGCTTTTATTAATTATTATCCCAGTGTTGTGCTGTTAGGTAAGGCGGCAGGGGGGATTAAGATGTGGCAATATTTTGCGCCTTTCGTTGCGATTATCATGTTGGCAATAGCGGCAGTTGTCTGGACGAAAGGAATAAAAAGATATACGGGAACGGGAAATTAGTGGTACTTTTTTATGCTAGAACCGAAGAAACGCTTGCGATAGTATATATTGAATATAATAAATATTCAGGTAACATATCGATTGGACTTCCACCGAATCTTAGAATAGATGTATTACCTTTTGGTGGATTTTATGATGAAAATGAGCAAAAAGAAAGTGTTGAAAATATTGTTGAGATTGTATCACATAAACAAACTATTCTTGAAAGAGAGGAATAAAAAGATGATGAGACAGTATAAGTATATGGGAATTAATTGGAAAGTAAATGCGGAAAAAGATATTTTGGGGAAAATGGATTGTTTATTGGGAGATTATTATAAGGAATCATATGCTCCAAAGGTAGATTTCGAAGTAACGTTAGTAGAGAAAATAAGTAGTGATTTGACAGAAATATTGGAATATGGAGTACCCATTACAATTCATAATAGCAAAAAACCATCAGTGCATGAAGAAGGGTTAGTGTATTTGAATGGATATATTCGAATGATATATAATAAAGCAACTAAAAGTGTGTATCGGTTAAACTATCTTTCGAAAAAAATTAATATTTTTAATAAAGATAAAAGTTCGTTAGTAAAAGATGGGATTCGTGTGATTCGAGATATTGTAAAAGCTTTAGCAGAAGATAGTGGCGGCGTTATGGTTCACGCAGCGGCATTCAAGAAAAATGATAAAGGGGTTTTGCTGATTGGAGGAAAGGGGAGTGGAAAAACAACCTTATCTTTAAAGTTTCTTTATGAACATGGATGTTCGGAGGTATCCCGGGACCGCGTTATTTTGAAGCCGGAAAAACAAAGCTTTTACATATATGGATGGCCTAATTATTATAATCTGACGTTGAGAACGATGCGGGATTTCAGTAAGACAAGATCTATGTTGCCGGAGAAATATGAAAAGTTAAGCGATCAAGAGTTGGATGCTGTCAATGTCAAAATCCAATGTACTGCCGATGAAATTGGGATTGAACAAAAGTGTAGCGAGGTAAAATTAACGCATACGATATTTTTAGTAAATGAAAGACAAAGATGGGTAGAAGATATGGAAGAATTGCTGGCGGTAAATTTTTATTCGCCAGTGGATTTAAATTATCCGAATTGGCATCATTGGACTGGAAATAATGATGAACAACGCGAATATGGAGTTATGATGGCAAAAAAATTACTGGAAGAGGGAAATTGCCATGTTGTTAAGTGGAATACAATTAATGAGGCAGTGGATAAAATTGGACATTTAGCGGATATATTGTAGAAATCACAATTCGAATATAAGTGTGAGAAGACGAATAGAGTAAAACATCAAAGAAACATAGTAGCTAAACAACGCAAAGCTATCTAGTAATAGATAGCTTTGTTTGCTTATAATATAACAAGAACTTTTTTAAGGGAAATATTATGAAGTGAAATTGTTTTATTCCAACCATTTATAAAGAAAAGCATATCGGAACTGGTGGTGCGAAAGAATAAATGATTTTACTATGAGAAGAGTAATGTAGATACTACAAATATCTCTTGTTATTTGTAAAGAGAATATAAACAGTTCATTTTTATATCATGAAATTAGCTACAAATGTTGGAAAATAATAAAATCTGTCCGCATGCAAAACTACGACGTCCTTCAGAATCCATTATAATTTCCCTGAAAGAAAATCAGACATTCAAAAAAGAATCTATCGTTTCTTAAAAATGGATAAACTGAAGCAATTATGGAAAATGTCATACAGGAATCAACCATATTAGAAATGACCTTAGAATAAAATATGACCTTGTTTGTGGATCAACCTTTCCCGCAGAGTTCCCCTTTACACAACGAGAATATTTCGTTTTACAGGTTATTCTATATGTGACAGGAGAGTGGTAAACTCCTTCGCATATATTCAGGTAAGAGGCGGTTAAATGCAAATTTATCCGCCTCTTGATGCTTTAAGCGATTCTGTTTTTCAGAAATTCCGATTTTCTTTCAAAAATTATCGTATTTGGAGGAAAAAATCATGAGTCAAAATGAATCCTATCATGTCAATGAATCTTTAAGAAATGATCTGCGTTTGAGAAAAATTCTTGAGGAGCTTCCGGAATTTGCAAGCAGATATTTTTACGCAAATGAATTTTCACTAAGTGCGCGAACCAGGGTTGCTTACGCGTATGACCTTCGTACTTTTTTCCGATATATCATAACAAAAAATCCATCGCTACAGTACATGCAGGTACGCGATATTACAATTGCGCATTTAGAGCAGCTTTCGGTACATGATATTGAATCTTATCTGTCATATCTAAAATGCTATCATCCAGACGAACAAGAACACCGGATGATTCATAATACACCGACGGGGATTGCGCGGAAATTGTCCTGCCTGAGAAGTTTTTTCGATTATTATACAGGAATTGGTGAAATGAAAAGAAATCCTGCAGCTCGTGTTTCAACACCGAAGATTCATACAAAAGAAATCATACAATTAGATCCGGACGAGGTAGAGATTCTTCTAAGTGGGATCGAGAATGGATCCGATAAGATATCAAAACACCAGAAAAAATATCTGGATAAAACCAGACTCCGGGATCTGGCGATAACTACTCTTCTACTGGGTACCGGGATTCGGATCTCGGAATGTGTTGGTCTTGACATTCAGGATGTGAATTTTAAAGATAATTCTATTAAAATAACACGAAAAGGTGGAAACGAACAGATCGTATTTTTTAACAATGAAGTGCAGTATGTTCTGGAGAACTATTTGCATGAGCAGCGATTGAACCTGATACCGGAAAAGGGATCGGAAGATGCTTTATTTCTTTCCCTGAAGAATAACCGGATCAGTGTGGATGCCATTGAAAAAATGATTGTAAAATATGCAAGGATGTATGTACCCCACAAAAGGATAACACCCCATAAGCTGCGGTCAATATTTGGAACCCAATTGTATCAGGAAACAGGCGATCTGTATTTGGTTGCTGAAACATTGGGACACTCCTCCGTAGATACATCAAAAAAATATGCTTCTATGAAAGAACGCAAACGACTGGTTGCACAAACCATACAGCTGCGTGCACAAAATAGAGAATCTTAAGAAAACGAACCGGATATGCCGTGCAAATGATTATGCAGGCAGATTCGGTTCGTTTTCTATTACAGAATATAAAAATAACTTCAAGAGGCGGAGAAATATTGAGTTTGTTGCAAAAAATAAAATACATCTTTGCTCTGACAGTTTTTCCTGTTTCCCATAATCCATCGCCTATATTCATAGTGAATTGTTAAGGATCACTTAACACATTGAGACGGATCCTACCGTCAATATTCCAAAATAAGGAGGACACAGGATGAAAAAACAGGAAAAATTCCTTTCTAAGGAGGAAAAGAAAAAAACAGGAAAGTTAAAACGGGCAATCGCTGTGGGTGCTACTACTCTGGCTGCCGTGGGCTTATGTCTGAATCAGACCGGTGCCCTGGCCTATCTCACAGATTATGATCATGTCACGAACAAATTTACAGAAGGAAAAGTCAGCATTACACCTTCGGAACCAAACTGGACACATGATCCGGAAGATCCGGGAGATAAAGAACAGGTCACTCCGGGAGATATCTTCAACAAAGATCCGCAAATCACAGCGGATGAAGACAGTATTTCCCCGGCCTTTGTCTATATGCAGGTGAAGATACCATACGGAAAAGTAACAAAGGTAAATGATGATGGCACACTGTTTGATAAAGACACCAATGGCAAACGTACAACGGCTCATCATATGTTGATCACCTATGGGGAAGGAGAGCCGACAAAGGATGCACAGGATGAATTTCTGGTTGGGGATGCATCACTTGTCAAATTCGATCCGGCCTCTGAAGGACTGGATACTTCCCTGGCACCTAACGGTCATAGCCTGACCAATAATATCAATGATACAAAAGATGGATGGACATTGCTGCAGGTTGAAAAAACAGGTTTGGCTGCCGGTGATGATGACGCTAACGGAGTGATCAAAGGATATCTGGTATTTACATATGCATACAACAGCATGTTCGCCAATACAGATTCCATCAATACAAAATATGCAGATCTGGTAGGTGAAACTATTCAGAAAAAAACGACACCATTATTTGAGAAGATCCGGATGATCAATGTTGTGGAAGGCCAGTTGGATCTGGTATCTTATCAGATGCCGATCAAGGTATTTGCCATCCAGGCAGCACATACTGGTACTGGCGGTGATGAAGATTCCAACACTCTGGGAAATAATGGAAATGGTGTTCCAACATCCACCGCAGATGTGATCACGCAGGCGAAAGCGGCATATGTAACATATTCCAATCAGAATGTTGATAATGGTACTGCTACTACGTTAGTATCTAACTTTGAAACAAACTGATGCAATCAGTAAAATAGCGATAAATAAACCGGAGTGGGGTATCTGCTCCGGTTTTTTGGCAGAAAGGAGATATTTGATGAAAAAAATATGGAGAAAGTCTCTTAGTATTCTTTTGCTTATGATAACAGTTTTTACAGGGATTCCTGTAGCTGCTTCAGAACAAATACTGGAAAACGATCAGGAACAGATCATGCCAGCATCACCTGCAGATGATGCAGAACCATTATGTACCCTGATACAGGAAGATTCAAAAGGCGATGACGGAATAGCCATGACATCGCTAGATAATTCGAGCAACCTTAGAATCTTAAATCAGCGCTATGATGTATATTGGAATGGAAATGTACTTAATTCTCCATCGAAAACACTGAATCTGGCGATGGGATTAAAATGGATCGACAATGACGGATCAAATCCGGATGCAAACGGGAAATGGAGAATGGTATATTGCCTGGAGTGGCAGAAAAGTTCCCCTTCCGATAATCTGTTATTTAATAATAAATGGACGAACCGTAAGGTACATTATGCACTTTACTATGGCTGCATGTACTGGGGAGAAACCTGCCGTTATCCTGGATATTCAGCAAATACCGGTGACTGGCGGGATGACTATGTGGTTACACAGACAGCAATCCATATTTTGAATGGGGAGTTCAGTCTGGCAACAGCCAAAGCTGCGATCAATCATGCGGATCCGGAAGCCGCATTAGCGAAAAACAGTGGCTTATCTGTATTACTGAAAGGGGTAAAATCTCCTTCAGCAGCAACAAAAAACAAGGTCATTACTGCAATTGAACATATTGTCAACGGAGCAAACAACAGCACCAATTATACCGGTTGGGACAGCGACGGATGGTTTAAGCTGAGTAACAGTACAACAACCTATGATGTCAGTGGTTATAAAGATACATGGAGTAAGAGTACCGATGGAAATTATTATTCCGGTGGAGCTTTCCATATTACCTTTAACAGTTATTATGGATATGATATGCGTGACCAAATAGATACCGTTGATATTTCGACTCCTGCTGGCGTTAAAGTCCACAAAAAAGACAATAAAACATATTCGGATTTTGATGTCTATATTTCAGAAAAGCAGTATAATGACTGGTCTGTAACAGGGAAAGATATCCCGATTACTGTGAAGACTTCCTTGCGGGCCTGGTGGGGATGCGCTATGTATGAGTCAAAAGATACCAGTTTGCAGCCGATTGGTTTTATTACATGGACTGGTACGGGAGGTACATACTCCGTAAGCAAAACAATTACGCTGCATATCCCCAAAGATCCAACGAAAAGTTCAAAACCGGTCAGCGTAGAAGTAATAAAAAAGGATTCTTTAACGGGTGAAGCTTTAGCAGGATGTGATTTTACTGTTTACGAGTATCAGCCGAGTACCGGTAATTATGTAGCAAAAGGCAAGCTTGGCTGGGATACTACAAATAAAAAATACAGCAGTGATGCAAATGCATCTCTGAAAGAAGCATTAAAAACAAACTTTCAGGAAAACGGGAACCAGGGAAAATTCAAAATAGTGGAAACATCCGTTCCGGCTGGTTATACATCTTCCTCAGCCTGGTCACAAGTGTTTAGTGTATTGGCAACAGATACCAGTTCCACGGCAAAATTTTCATATAATGTAACAAATGATCCGACAAGAATTCTTATTAAAAAAGTAGATGAAGAGGGAAAAGCGATCACAGGTGCACACCTGGAAATTTATGATTCGGATAATAAAAAGGTGGCAGAATTTGATTCTTCAGCAGATGGCAATGAAATAGACAGGCTGGTTGTTGGAAAAACATATATACTCAAGGAAACCTCTGTGCCTTCGGGATATGTAAAAGCAGATAATGTTTCATTCCTTGTCCAGGATACAAAGGAAATTCAAACCGTCACCATGACTGACAAATGGACAAAAACGGAATTTGCTAAGATCTCCCTGGCAGATAAAAAAACGGTTGTTCCCGGAGCTTCTTTGGAGTTACGCAAGGCAAAAGATATTGCGGACAGTGTTGTGACAACCATTACCGGGAAGAAAGTACAATGGGTATCAGGCGAAGATCCGGATGTCTTTTATGGCATCCAGCCTGGTGTTTACTGGCTGGTTGAAACAAAAAGTCCTTCGGGATATGCTTTGTCCGATCCGGTTCAGGTAACCATAGAAGAAAACCTTACCAATACAGTGACCATGTATGATCTTCCGTATACAGATTTAACCGTCATTAAAAAAATCCGTGCAGATCATATCAATTTTGTAAACGGGAATCCGACATTTGTAATTACGGTAAAAGGAAACGATCTGCTTGGAAACAGTCACGAATATAGCGAATTTTATGAGTTTACAAAAGAGTATGTGCAGCAGCATACAGAGAGTGACGGATATGTGTCAGTAAAATATACCTGGAAGGGAATTCCGGCAGGTAATGCTTATGAAGTTACGGAAAATGATGTGAACCGATATTATCTGTCGCAGGTAACATCCGCAGATGAGAATGTATCTATTGAACGGCTGCAGGAATCGGCATATGGAATGCGGCCAGAAGATACCTTTCGAGTAATCGCGGACTTACAGAGCAGGCTCACTGGGGCAACGATCACATTTGAAAATGAAAAATATACCTGGGGCGATTGGAGCCATAATGCAATTGTTAAAAATACGATTCAGATAATCCAGTCGAGATAAGTGAAGGGCAGTTATTTTACGAATTGATTCGTAAGGTAGCTGCCTTTCACAATAGAAATTTATTTTCTCAAAAAACGAACCCGGTTCGCGTTATCAAAGAAAGACTGACCTTTTTTCATATCTATGACCGCCCATATTTTTTATGATAACTGTTTCAGTATATGGAGAAAAAGTAAAGGGGGAAGAAAATGACAAATGTAAAAGATCGATACGAGTTTATCGAAGAAATGTTTGAAAAACTTGGTCGGATATCCGTAGAGCAGATTGTAGGACGGTATACGAAACTGATTCCGAGAGGAAGACACTGGATGGGGCTATGTCCTTTTCATCGAGATACAAAACTCGGGTCCTTTATTGTAACACCGGATAAGGGTATGTGGAAATGCTTTTCGTGCGGAGATGAGTACGCTGGGAACGGAGTAAAATTTGTATCTTTGTACAAAAATATAACATATCTCGAAGCTGCTTTTGAGATAGCATATGAATTCGGACTTATCACGTATGATGAATATCGCAGATATTATCGTAGAAAATATGATGAACTATATGTGAAGAAAATAGAAAGCAGATATTCTCAAAATCAAAAGAAAAAAGTGGTACGAAAAAAAGTGAATCCTGTGATCATACATAACGTATATCAGTGTATGAAAGACTGCTGTTCTTTAAGCGAACATCACAGACTCAGCTTGATACGGGATCGTAAAATATCGTTGGAACGAATTGAGCAGGATTATTTTACCTGCCCTATAAACTGGAGACAGAAAGATACCATTATTGCCAGGATCAAAGAAAAATATCCTGCGTATACAGATGAGATTTTAATGAATATACCTGGATTTTTCTATGACAAAAAACGTGGAAAACTTAGTTTTACAGGGCATAAAGGTCTGGGAATATTGATCCGAAATTCGGATAGCAGAATTGTGGCTATCCAAATCAGGAAAGATACGATTCAGGAAGGTGATTCCCGATACATTTGGTTTTCCTCTTCATTTGCCACATACAATCCAGACGAATATAACGGTGGTAATGGCTGTGGCAGCCCCAAAGACGTATGCTATCCTCAGATGTTAAAGAAACATACTTTATGCATCACAGAAGGGCGTTTTAAATCTGAGAAATTAACAGAATCTGGTAATATCAGCATATCTGTTCAGGGAGTGACTTCATGGCATGGTATTGAAGAAACGATTAAGCATATGAATGGGATTCATAATGTCTTTATTTTTTTCGATGCAGACATTCTGGGGAAGCATGTACTTTTTATGCAGAGTGAAAAAATGATCCGGAAGATACAGGATGAATTTCCGGGATTGTATATCCGGTATGCGTTTTGGTCAAAGAAAAATGGCAAAGGTATTGATGACTGTATTATTGCCGGTAATATAAGTAAAGTGAAATATTATGAGGCGAAAAAAGCTGCTGAAATATGCAACGATGCATACACACATGCGCTTGGTGAGTACCATGTAGCTAACTTACGGGAATTAAAGCAGGAAAGAGCAAAGGAGTTTGAAGACTATCTTCAGATTCTGACAGAATCCATGCTTGGATTATAAAAGGAGCGGAAAAGAATGAAATTTGAAAAAGATATGAAAGAATGGAACATGTTTGGTGAGTTATACGCACTGCTGAAAAAGTGCACGATGGAACATATGAGTCAAAAGAAATTATGGGCTTTATGCGTGAAATTCGGTCAAAAATACAGTGAAGAAGGAGATTTTGATTCTTTATCGTATCAGTTGGCATGTGATCTGTATTCGTACAGCTTATTTGACAACCGGACCTGTTCGCTTACTTTCGAAAATGATTCGAAAGAGAAGAAAATGTTCACGACATTTTATAAGCTATGCCAAAAATATTGGACTCGGCAGACGGAAACAGAAGATGCTTATTGGAATGGCTGTGTGAAAGAGTTAAGTGAATTTGAAAATCAATTTTCTGCAATAAAAGGAGAGCCATTTGCACTTTCACAGGCATGGGCCATAACCGTTATTGAACATTGGAATAAGAAAAATTAACACTTTTGCGCATACATCGTCTGGTGTATGCGTTTTTCCATGTATGTAATAAAAGAAGAAAGGATGGGATGAAAATGCAAGGAAAGAAAAAAATCTGTGCTATTTTTACAACAGTGATTTTATTTTTATCAGGTTTTATCTATGTCACACGATTTGATGTTAGAGAAGGCTTGTGTGCAGAGGCAGGAACGGATATAGAATATATATTAAATGAAAATAATTTACACGATTATATCAATGTAAGCAGGGCCTTTGATAAGTATTTGACCATTGACAGTACTGGCGTGAATACCAGGCGTTCCGGGGAATATACGATTAAGGTTATCAATCGGATAACCGGTGATGTATTAAAAGTGCCATTATCCATTGTTGATACAAAGGATCCACAGGTTGAGTGGAATGATTATATACCGCAGATCCTGGTTGGTTGCTCTATTACCGCAGATATCTTTGTAAAGAACGCAGTGGATGATGCTGGGATTGGGAAAATATACTTTTATTCAGAAGAAGGCGGCCGGCAATCATCATTTACTCCGCAAAGTGAAGGAACGTATTCCGTATCGGTTGTTGTACAGGATATTAATAATCGAAAAGTGTCAAAAGAGGTATCTATCTGCGCGATCCAATAAAGCGAACCGGGTTCGCATAAATGTAAATTTTAATAGTTGTGAGGCGTATGTTGTAAAATTTAAAGCTAAATTAAAGGAATTTGAGTATTATACATTTTATGATAGTAAAACTGAATATGAAGAGGACAAGCAGGCAAATTTGATTATGCTAAGAAAGCAACTTGTGTCTAGAGCGTGTCTGAAAAATAAAAATTGCACAAAACGCAT
>UMEI01006824.1_pt1 | contig 58366 bp, 49 predicted proteins | sample 1964711 | NCBI WGS metagenome assembly UMEI01 (sample SAMEA4836016, study PRJEB28245) | human gut metagenome | biome: gut microbiome; material: fecal sample | place: Denmark | collected 2008 | reverse complement strand
CCTTGTTGCATAAGTAGCCGCGGATGAGAAGGCAGTGTATCTAATTTCTTGCTTATCCCGGACTGGGAAAAGCCGCTAAAAATCACCACTATCCCCAACAATACTGAGGTCAACCATTTCTTTCTCATGAATAATTATATATATAACCCTTATACTCAATTATATTTTCTCCGAAGGAAGAACTTTATCTCCCTTCAGCTTCATTTTTTTCCGCGAGTCCATCCGTCCCAGTCGTCGGTACGGAAAGGAGATGCAGGCAATCCCTCCCCATTATATAAATTGCATATCGGATTATAGGCCCACGCATACCGTACGGCAACAGGCATTTTTACATGTGGACTGTACACCATTACCTCCTTTCCTTCGATACGAGCTTCTGCCCAATAAAATTTGTGATCGGGTCCTGCAATGGCAAAGCCTTTCAGCTCGGAGCCGTCAGGTGTTTTCAACCCGCTCTCGGCATGAGTAAAACGAATGCGTATCGTATCGCTTTCTATCCGGTAAGAATCGTACAAGGGACCCGAGTACTCTATCTTATCGCCGTAGGTATCGGCCATGGCAATCAAAGCCAGACGACGACCGACTTCTTGCTTATTCTTGGGATGTATATCTTTTGCGTCACCAATATCTATCGCTACTGCCAGGCCTGTATTTTCGAGACTGAGGGTTTTCAGCTGAGCTTCTCTAAGCTCTGCCCAATCGGACTCCTCCGGATTTTCTTTTGTATCCATAAATGCCGCCAACTGAACAATATAGAAAGGGAAATCGGAATTCCAACGACGGCGCCAATCTTGAATCAAGACCGGTAACAAATCGCGATATTGATAAGCTCTTCCTGCATTTGCTTCTCCCTGATACCAAATAACTCCCCGAATGGTATATGGGATAAGCGGATGTATCATAGCGTTGAACAATACTCCCGGATGAAACGGATCGCTATAATCTTGCGGCATGGGGTCGAACTTTTTCATATCGATACTTATATTGTACTTCCACTCTCCTGCCAATGAGATAAAGTTATTGTCAGACAAAGATAACTTCATGCTTACGGACTCGCCATAAAAACCTCCATTGCCCCCTGAGTCCAATACTCTTACCGCTACGACGTTACCTTTTTCTTTTACTAATTTTGCAGGGATGTTATATAAACGAGATGTTCCATATTTACTTCGTCCCACTTCTACTCCATTGAAATAAGTGATATCATCATCGTCTATATTACCCAGTGAAAGGCACAAGTCTTTTCCTTTCCAAGAAGCCGGAACATCTATCTGCTTTCTGAACCACACTAAACCATCAAATCCCGGTAGTTCTTTTTCTTCCCATAAACCGGGTAGATTCATTTGTTTCCAATCGTTATCATTATAAGAAGGGTGAAACCATTTTTCTTTTGCCATTCCTCTATCACTGGATTCAAATTTTTCGTCCCATGCTTTTTTCTCTACAGCATAATTTTTTCTCATTTCGGCCACTTCGGCTGATATATTTTCAATGTGGGTAGCCGACTCTTTAAATGCCGGAATATTTTTCAAAGCAGTCGTACTGGTCCAGGCTTCGGCAAATGTACCTCCCCATGATGAATGAATAAGTCCAATCGGAATATGATATTTCTCATACAGATTACGTGCAAAGAAATAAGCTGTAGCAGAAAAATCGGGAATTGTAGTAGGAGAACAGGGATTCCATCCTGTGGCTTTGCAATCATATTGAGGAGAATATGCCGTTTCCCTGCTGACCTGAAACAATCGAATGTCCGGATAATGAGCATTCGCAATCTCCTGCTCGTAATTATCAATCCTGCCCCAACCTGCCAACGGCATTTCCATATTGGACTGTCCTGAACACAACCATACCTCTCCCAGCATTACATTGTGAAATGTTACTGATTTCCCATCAGAAACATTTATATCATACGGTCCTCCATAAGATGAGGTTTGTAATGTTACCTTCCAGCTACCGTCTTTTTCGGCAACAGTCTTATACGTTTCGCCATTCCATGACGTTTTCACTTTCACCGTTTTTCCGGGTGCAGCCTTTCCCCAGAAAGGGACTTCGGCATTTTGCTGCAAAACCATATTATCCCCGAATATTACCGGGAAAGTGACTTTTGCTCCCATCTCTAATACATTCACACAAAGAGCACACAATAAAGAAAAAATACAAATAGATAACTTTCTCATGATATTAAAAAAATCAACACATCAATTAAATTACAAATTTAAGGTTCACATGTTTTTTTCATGTATTCAATCGTTCCCAAAATGTATTCAAATATATCAATCAGAAAACAATTATTTAAACGTAAAAATTGAAAAAATATTGAATAATAGACAAATTCGACAAATAAAAATTATTTTTCATAGTATATTAAATAATTTCTCTATATCAAATTTCCTTAAATAAATATTGCTATTTATAAAATAAGCATCTATATTTACTTCGAATTTCCACTCCAGAAGCAATTTTTTGAAAAATCAAATTTTATACTATAAAAACACTATGAAAAAAATATTATTGCAATTTTTATTGCTACTTTTTCCATTTATTCATAACGAAGCCCAACATATAAGTATAGTAAACTATACTACCAAAGACGGGCTTTCGGAAAACTTCGTCAACAGTATATTTCGAGACAGCTACGGATATCTTTGGATAGGTACGTCCTATGGATTAAACAGATTTGACGGATATTCGTTCGAGCATTTTTATAGCAGTACATTAAATAATAAAGCTATATGTTCTAATTTTGTCAATCACATCACAGAAGACGATAAACATAATATATGGATATCGACAGATGAAGGCATCTGTGTATTCGACTACAATACTCAAAAAATAACTACCATAAAAATGCCCAATCATATGTCTTGTTTTGTACAAAAAACATTGCATAAAGGACACTTTCTCTACGCAGCTACCGACCAAGGGATTATTGTCTATGATAAAAGAAATAAAAGTAGTTATATATTAAATATCGGTCCGCTAAAAAATGAAAGAATTCATGACATAACCATAGACAGGGACAATCACTTATGGTTTACCTATCAAGAATATGCTATCAGATACAATCTGAAAAACGGGAAAAGCAAATCTTATAAAACCGAGAGAAACAAGCATTATTTAAATGACGAGTTACAGTTGAATTTGACCACCGACCTATCGGGAAATATATGGTTGACCACCTCTAACGGACTACTAAAATATAATCGGGAACAAGATGCTTTTGTCAAGAAAGTAAACACGGAAGGAAATATTTCCATAGCTATACACGACTCTATAATATGGATTGCCAGCTGGGAATCGGGCTTGGTAAAATACAATCAAAACACCCAAGAAACTTTATTCTTGTCTAAACATAAAAACCCGAAACAAGATATCGACTTCAATTCCTTGGTATGTGCAACGGTGGACAAAGATCATATTTTGTGGGTAGGTGGTGCAAAGGGGATAAGCAAGTGCATATTACAAAATGAAACGACACGTTTTTGGAATATCAATTCTAAAATACAATATAACTTACCTCACGAAATCCCTCCATTAGTAAAGAGTACTCTGACTGACCAAAACAATAATCTATGGATAGGTACTGAAAATGGGATAAAAAAAATAACAACGGCAAAACAAGAGGAATACTATTACAGTATCGGTAATATACCTCAAGAGAAACTTAATAACCAGGTATTGTCTCTATGTGAAGACAATAATGGAACTATTTGGGTAGGGACCATGTCGGGACTGAATATTCTTGACAAGAAGAAAAAGAAATATGATTATTTTTCTGATAGAAAAGAAGATAATTATCTAAAAAGCAATCAGATATGGAATATGCAAAAGGATGCAACAGGCATCATCTGGATAGGCACGAGAATGGGACTATTCCGCTTCAATCCAAACAACAAAAAATTTACAAGTTATTTTACAAATCCAAAAGACAGTAATTCCATTAACGATAACAGAATCAATTCTGTACTTCCTGTAAACGAATATATGGTATATGCGGGTACAAAAAACGGAATAGCCCAAATCAATGTAAAAAATGGCATGATAAAACGTTTTGTACATGAAGATAACAATCCTAATTCACTAATATCCAATTCGGTAAATCAAATTATACAAGATGACAAAGGGAGAATATGGGTATTGAGCGACTTGGGATTACAGGAATTTATTCCCTCGGAATATCGCTTCATAACTTTTGCTCCACTAAAAGAAAAACGACTGCTCCAGGCTGTAACCGACAAAAACGGTTTTCTATGGATATTATCTCAAAATGACATGTATATATACAATCCGGAACAAAACAAGCTACTCAGTTCGTCCTGTATTACAGAGATAAAAAAAAGAAATATATCTTCCATATCCAGAGATAACAACGGCTATTTATATGTAGGTGTGGAAAATGGAGTATTCTCGGTAAATCCTGAAAGATTGCAGGATAATGTTGTTGTACCTCCTGTAATTCTGCAATCGTTCGTATTATTCAATACACCTCTTATTCCCGGAGAAAAAGACTCACCCCTGAATACCAACATCAATCAGGCCCAGAAAATAAAACTTAATTATAAACAGAATTTTTTCAGTATAAATTTTGTCGCTATAGATTTTGTTTCGCCCAGTCAACTTATATATTCATATAAGCTGGAAGGTTTTGACAAGGAATGGACTGTAGCGGAAAACCGAAAAACAGCGTATTACACGAAAGTACCGCCCGGAAAATATATTTTCCGGGTCAAAGCCTTGAGCAGCGACGGACAAAGCAACGGGCCGGAAAAGACATTGCAAATCATCATTACACCTCCATTTTACAATACTATATATGCCTATCTGGCATATGGATTGATTATCGTGCTAATCCTTTATTTTTTCAGAAGATATACTATCATACAGGTCATTGAAAAAAGCAAACTGGAACAAAGCATGCTGGAGCAGAAAAAGGAGAAAGAAATTTATAATGCCAAAATCCAGTTTTTCATGAATATATCCCATGAATTCAGGACTCCATTGACCCTGATTCTCGGTCCCCTGCAACAACTATTGAGTAGTGAAACAAACAGTCATAGAAAAAAGACTCTTTCTTCCATATCCCAAAATACCAATCGGTTGTTATTATTGATAAACCAGTTGTTGGAATTTAGAAAGACAGAAACGGGAACCCTGCAATTGAAAGCATCTGAAAATAACATTGTCATTTGCTGCCGTGAAATCGTCAACACCTTTAGCGATATAGCTCGCCAAAAGGGTATTGACTTGATTTTCGAACCTGAAACAGAGGCTTGCCTTGTATGGTTTGACTTGGACATGTTTGAAAAGATAATGTTCAATCTGCTCACAAACGCTTTGAAATTCACTCCGCAAGGTGGCAAAATTACAGTTTATATTCGTAAAGGATATCAACAAGAACAAATCATAAAGAAAAAATTCGGTATATTCAAAAAATCAATTACGAAAACAATCGAAGCAATAATCGTTACAGTCAAAGACACCGGAATAGGTATTGCCAAAGATAAACAGAACAACATATTCGACCGATTCTACCAAATACAGTCTTCAAAAACAGAAGGTACCGGAATAGGCTTGTCTCTGGTAAGAAATCTTGTATTGCTACACCATGGAAAAATCACCGTCGATAGCGAACCGGGGAAAGGCTCTGAATTTGCATTCTCCCTTCCCTTAGGAAATAGCCACCTAATGAAAGAGCAGCTTGTAAACCAAACTATAGAAAACTATGTAGTACAGATGAATCCGGACGACATGCTATCTCCTGACACTGCCACCGAAGATAACCCAATGGAAATATCTTCTGACTCGGATAAACCTCTCATATTGGTCGTAGATGACAACAAAGAAATCATTATGTACATCAAAAACAGTCTCCAACTTAAGTTTGAAGTCATCTCTGCCAAAAACGGAGAGGAGGGACTGAAAAAGGCCATCCGCTCTATTCCAAATATTATTTTATGTGATATAAATATGCCTGTCATGGATGGTATAGAGCTAACTAAAAGAATCAAAGGGAACGAACTTACCAATCATATCCCGGTTATCCTCCTTACTGCATACACTTCTGAAGAGAGCCAAATAGACGCTTACTCTTATGGAGCAGATGACTTTATCACCAAGCCATTCAATATAAAGCTTTTGGAGATAAAGATGGAAAATATCCTAAATCGAGAAAGAGAAATACGGAAAAAATTCAAGCAAGAGGCCATATATGATAATGTATTGGAAGATAATTCTTCCAATACGTCAAATGATGCTTTCCTTTCGACTTTAAACAAATTTATCAACGATAATATCACCAATCCGGAACTCGATGTGGACCTTATTGCCAAAGAATTATACATCAGCAGGTCTCAGCTTTACCGAAAAGTTTCGGCCTTAAGCGGTTTTTCTGTAAAAGAATATGTGAAATTGTATCGGCTGAGTGTTGCCGAGTCTTTACTTCATAAAAAGAATATACGTATTTCCGAAGTTATGGATAGTACGGGCTTCAATAACCGTTCTTATTTTGTAAACAGCTTTAAAAAAACATATGGCATGACTCCTTCGGAATATAGGGAAAATAAAACGAAAGGATATACTGGCGAGGAATAATAACAATATGACGAAAAGTATTAAATACAGGGAAATAAAAATTGGTTATATTTGCAGCACAAAAGATGGTTGCTCGTCGCCTACAAGGCGTCATCAATGACTCATAATTGTCTGCTATTCCAAAAACGTCTGTATATGAAAAGAAATATTATTCTTGTTTTCGCTATTTCTATATTTTTTATTTCCTATGGACAAAATTTTGATTCATATTTCATAGATAAATCTCTGCGTATCGATTATATTTTTGCCGGGAACGCCCAGAAGCAGGAAATATTTTTGGATAATGTCTGTTCTCTACCCCAATGGGCCGGACGCCGACATCATCTGGATAAACTGCCGTTGAGAGGAAACGGTCAAATAGAAATGAGGGATACCGAAAGCAACAAGATTATTTATCGAACTTCATTTTCTACTCTCTTCCACGAATGGATTTGTACCGATGAGGCAAAGCAAGTTTCCAAAGGGTTCGAATATTCCTACCTCTTGCCTTTTCCAATAAACCCTGTCCAGATAACAGTTTCTCTCACCGACGGTTACGGAAAAGTCACGGCATCTTTCCAGCATCTTGTAACTCCATCAGATATACTTATCCAAGAAAAAGGGAATGAGCATGTCTCTCCATATAAATATTTGCTGAAAAGCGGAGATTATCAAGAGTGTATAGATATTGCCATATTGGCTGAAGGTTATGACAGAGACGAGACAGAGCTGTTTTACAATGATGCGGAAAAGGCTTGTGAAAGCTTGTTTGACCATGAACCTTTCAAGAAGATGAAAAAGCACTTCAATGTTGTTGCGGTTGCCAGCGAATCGACCGACAGTGGAGTGAGTATACCGCATGACAAGTCTTGGAAACAAACGGCTTTCAGCTCTCATTTCGACACATTTTATTCACGGCGTTATTTGACATCGAGCAAAGTGAAGGCCATACATGATGCTTTGGCCGGTATCCCTTACGAGCATATCATCATACTGGCCAATACTCCGGAATATGGTGGCGGAGGTATATATAATGCTTTTACACTCACTACATCGCGCCATAATATGTTTGCTCCGGTGGTAGTGCATGAATTCGGACACAGTTTCGGGGGGCTTGCCGACGAATATTACTATGAGGGTGATACGACTCCCGATATTTATCCATTGGATGCTGAACCTTGGGAACAAAATATAACTACATTGAAAGACTTCTCTTCTAAATGGCAGAACATGCTAAAGAAAGGAACTCCTGTCCCTACCCCCACTCCAGATGATTGTACAGAACGGTATGAACCGGGCGTATATGAGGGTGCCGGATATTCCGGAAAAGGTATCTACCGGGGCTCTCCTTCTTGTCGCATGAAAGAGAATAATGCTTCCCGTTTCTGTCCGGTCTGTCAACAAGCACTCGAAAAGCTTATTTTGTTTTATACCGAAGCAGAATAGTTTTTTAAGTTTTACGCGGTTATCGACAAGGTTTCGGGACGGACTGTTCTGAACGAATGTTTCGAAAGCAGTAGGAATATTATATTCTTCTTTCCCCTTATTCTTACAAAGAAGTATCAGCAAAAAATTGTATTCCTAAACGAAAAACAAAATCAACATTTGTGCTATAATCACTCTTAAAAACATACATAGAGGATATACCGTAGCATATGAAACAGCGGGATTGTCTCCCGGAATTGTATCATTGGCATAATTCAGAGCCATCGGGTTGGCCATACTCCCGCACATCATCCCTGAGACGGAACCAAAATCAAGGTGATTTACTTTCATGGCAACAAGTCCCATTATAACAATCGGAACAAATGTAATGGCAAATCCTAAACCTATCCACAATAGACCTTCGGGACGAAAAACGGTATCGAAAAAGTTACGGCCGGCATCAAGTCCCAAACAGGCCAGATACATGGACAATCCCATTGCTCTCAACATCAGATTGGCGCTACGTGTCGTATAGGTAATCATGTGCAAACGTGGTCCAAAGCTACCAATGAGAATCCCTACAATAATAGGGCCTCCGGCTATACCGAGCTTAACCGGTGTTGCCATTCCCGGGAAGGTTATGGGCAATGCTCCCAAAGCCAACCCCAGTACGATACCGACGAAAACAGCTACTAAATTGGGCTCGCTCAGGCTTTTTACCGCATTTCCTAAAACCGACTCTACGTTTTGTATGGCTGCGGCTTCGCCTACTACGGTCAGACGGTCACCCATCTGCAAAACCAAATCGGGTGTCGCCAATAATTGCACTCCCGAACGGTATACCCGACTGATATTGATACCGTAGTGATTTCTCAAACGTAATGAACTTAATTTTTTCCCGTTAATTTCCGGCCGGGTCACAACGATACGTTGGGATATGAGTTGGCTATCTATCGCGTTCCAGTCGATATCTTTTTTATTCCAGTCTTTTGCTTCATGTTCTCCAAACAACATGGTAAGAGCATCGACATCGTTTTCTGACGTGGTAATTACCAACAAATGGTCTTTATCTTTCAATACAGTCTCGGAAGTGGGAATACATACCCGCCCGTCTCTCCATAGCCGGGAAATAACGAATTTTTTTGTACTGCTATGTGCTACTTCTTTTACTGTTTTCCCGAATATCCCCGGATTATGGACTTGAAACTCTGTAATGTATACCGGCTTATTATGTTCTGAATCGGCTGCTACCAAATCTTTAGGTGTAACAAATAATTTGCGGATGACGAATATGGCCAGAATAACACCCAATACTCCCAGCGGATATGTAACGGCACAGCTCAATGCAGCACCGCTTGCCGGAAGACCTCTTTGTATCAGTGTCTGCTGTGCCGCTCCTAAAGCGGGGGTATTGGTCGTAGCTCCGCATAGAATACCGACCATATCGGATAGTGGCACATCGAGTATAAAATGAAACATCAGTGTCATAACCGTACCTAAAAACAATACTCCCAATGCTAATGTATTCAGTGTTATTCCTCCTTTCCTGAAAAGGCTGAAAAAACCGGGACCGACTTGCAGACCCAACGCATATACAAATATTATCAAACCAAAGCTTTCGGCATAGTTCAACATTTTAGGATCGACCGATAATCCTAAATGTCCGGCTAAAATGCCTATAAAGAATACAAATGTGACACCTAATGAAATCCCTGCAATACGTATTTTTCCCAACGCTAACCCCAATGCCGAAATCAATGAGATAATGACAACTGCTTGCATGGAGGTATTATCCAGAAATAAACTGTCGAACCAACTCATGTTTTTATCCTCGTTTTCGAAATGCTGGGCAAAGATATAAGAAACTGCTTTAATTTTGCATATTCTTTCAAAAAACTATACTTCATACAGGATAAAAACGGCAGATGGATACGAGAAACAAACCGGCTACATCTGACATATACAGATATAACCGGTCGTCTAAATTTTCCCATGAAAGTAATTCGGTCGGGTTTATTTTTTGTTTTTTTTACCTTCTTTTTTTACTGCTTTCTGAAATTCGAGTTTCAGCAAATCTATCGTTTCTTTTACTGTTGTTATTTTTTTTGCTAAAAAAGCATTAGCTCCGGCAAAAGCATATCCCTTTTTCATATTTCCTTTAGCAGCATTGTACAAAGCCTTGATTATGCAATAAGGGCTCTTGGTATAATCGCAGGTGCGGATACAGTGGAAAGAACATCTGGAGGGTCTTTCCCGGCCTGATTTTACGCTTTTTATAAATTCTCCGGAGATTGCTCTCCCCGGCATACCTACCGGACTGGTTATAATCTCTATGTCTTTTTCCGATGCATCGATATATGTCTGCTTAAATGCCAATGAAGCATCACATTCCTCTGTGGTTACAAATATACTCCCCATTTGTACGGCAGCAGCACCCAAATTCATCAACCGATAAATATCCTTGCCGGTATGTAATCCTCCTGCTGCGATTACCGGTATCTGGCAATGGTTCTCGTCCTCATATTTTTTCACAACCCGGACTACTTCCGGAACGATGTGTTCAAGCGAATAGCTTTCATCTCCAATCTGATTGTTCTTATATCCTAAATGCCCTCCGGCTTTTGGGCCTTCTACGACAATCGCATCGGGCAAATAATTATAATTGTGTTTCCACTTCTCACAAATAAGTCCGGCAGCTCGTGATGAAGATACGATGGGTACCAATTTTGTCGTACTTTCGTTATCGAGATAAGAAGGTAAATCCAACGGGAGTCCTGCTCCTGAAAAAATAATATCAGCTTTCTCTGCGATGGCCGTCCGCACCATGTCCGAGAAATTGCTCAGTGCGACCATTATGTTCACACCAATTACTCCTCGGGTTTTTTCTTTAGCTTTTCGCAATTCTTCACGAAGACCTAATATGCTGTTTTTAAAATAATCTGTCGATAATTCAGGATACAACAGACCCAATCCGGCACAAGAGATTACACCGACACCCCCTTCGTTTGCAACAGCTGATGCTAAACCAGAAAGAGATATTCCTACTCCCATTCCTCCTTGTATGACCGGTAGCTTTATTTCAAGATTACCTATGTAAAAAGATTTCATTGTTTTTGTTTTTGATATTATATAATAATGGCATAACCGGTAATATAAAAAACAGGTACACCCTAAAAGGATATACCTGCTCTATTGTGATTTACCTCTCATGTCTTATTTGGTAAAGAGCTCGCAGTGATAAGCAAAAATCTTTATCACTACCCTTCAAAATCAATTGCGAGGAAGAGCTTCTTTCACTACCATAGGACGACCTGCATATTCTGCACCGTTCAATTCCTTGATAGCATTACGAGCTTCGTCATCGTTTTCCATTTCAACGAAAGCGAAACCTTTAGAACGATTTGTCATACGGTCGATAATCAATTTAGTTGATATTACCGTACCATAATCTTCCATAACTTGTTGTAAATCCGATTCCTTAACACCATAGTTAAGGTTACCAATGTAAATATTCATACAAAAAAATATAAAATAAATAATAAATAAATTTGAAACAATAAAAGTTTAGGAAGGTCTGTTATGACAATGGGGAGAACTCAATAAATGATTATCAAGAAAACAACAAAGTTGATAATAGAACAAAATAAACTCATTTTGTTTGTGAGTGTAAAGGAAAGCATTAATTTTGATTCTGCCATCCATATATGCAATTATTTTCTCAAAGACCCCAATATTTATACTATATGCGTATATTTTAACAAATAAGTTCAATTTATCGGGAGTCAGTACAGAAAACTTCTGGCCATAAGGAATCACCCCCTTTCTTCCTATTTTCCTTCAAAAAGAGAATGGATGCCTTACTTGTTCCAGTATAAAGTCGGTTCTTTGGTTTACCGGTATTTGCGGAAGTATACAAGTCTGATAGCCTAATGACTCATAGGCCGATTTCAATTGATAAAAAGTCTCTTCAGCCTCTCTCGTATCTTGTTTTCGTTCTGAATCGGTCTCGTATATCTCTTTCCAAAATGGGAAGATGAATATTTGCGGATTATAACGGTACGACTTCACTGCATTCATCAAAACATCTGAAACAGGCTGATGGGTCAATAAACAATATCCATAGGTATCGGGAATGCCTCGGTCAAAAAAGCAGATATTGTTTTCATTTTGATATTGTATAAAATCACGAACCGAATGTTGAAGCATCAGTTCGGAATACTTTTCTCGGTTTTTCCAAGGCAAGGCATTCCCATTTATTGATATCTGTTCTTTAATGATAGGCCGGGCTACTTCGGGAATACAAATGTATCCTCGTCTTTCCAACTCCTGCAACACACTGGTCTTACCTGAACCGGGCCCCCCGGTTAAGACATAAAAATTGGACTTCTGCATATATAATTATTAATTAGTATTATGAGAAAAATTTACGGGCACAAGCAACTCCTTCTTCATATAAGTCCTTGAGTTTATAAATATCTTTTTCGATACGGCCGACCTGCATGGGCTGTTCCGGGCGAATGACAATAGCCGTTCCTTCATCCTCCATACGGTCTATCATATCCATCGTTTCATTATATTTCTTATTTCTCATTGCAAGGCTTTTTCTGATTAAAGGGTATTTACGATAAAAGAAAGGGGGAACTTTTATTTCTTTTTCGTCTTTCCTGTATCCCTTATTACGGGTAAGCACCAATACGTTTCGGGAAAAACCTTCTTCTATTGCCCTTTTTACCGGTATCGAATCACAAATGCCGCCATCGAGCATGGGGATATCGTCGACCCAAGTCACAGGGCACACAAAAGGTAAGCTACTGGAAGCCCGGCAAATATCAAGCAATCTTTGGGGCGACGATTTTTCTTCCATATATTCGGCTTCACCGGTAAGGCAATTGCTGGTAACCATGACAAACCGGGTAGAAGAATGAAAATAAGTGGCGTAATCATAGGGCAAAATGCGATTGGGCAAATCATCGAACAGTAACTTGAAATCCATGATATTGCGCTGGGAAAACATGTATTTCAATCCTACGTACCGGAACTCTTCAAGTATGTCTATATTACTCCGGCGAGCCCGGCCCTTCTGCCGGGATACGTAAGAGAGTCCATTGCAGGCTCCAGCCGAAACTCCGATTACGTACGGGAACCATATATTATGTTCCATAAAATAGTCGAGCACTCCACATGTAAATATGCCCCTCATGCCTCCTCCTTCGAGAACCAAGCCCATATTTTCAACATTCGTCACCATAGCATATATTTTTCCAATATTTTCAAAACAAGATTTACCGTTCTTTAGAGCCAATCAAACTTTTTCAATAAGAAAATATTATCAGGATATTTTCCTGTTTTCGCCCGTCTGATGGTCCACTATTCTTCTCATATAAACAGAAAAACATCCTTAAAAGAAACTCTCAAACCTGACTTGAGCAAAAGTTAGACAGGCTACTTATTACAAAAAAGGGATGCCGTACATTACCCAACATCCCTTCTTGTCTTTCTTTATCCGTCTGCTCTTATTTGTCATGCAGGATTGAACATCGTCTTATCTACCCCACATACTGGACAATGGAAGTCATCGGGTTCTTTATTTATGTCTCCATCGTATACATATCCACAAACCGAACATACGTACCGGCTTGCCGTATCGCCGATCACCGGTTTCTCCTTTTGCGGCTCAATATCTCGTTGATATGTTGGTGCATTTTTCGGAGCGTTTCCTTTTATTACTTTATGATAATAATCATACGTCATCGGTGTTCCTTCTCCCCGACGTGTATCGGTTACTTTTCCTAATATCACACAATGCGTACCACAATCGGTCATACCTGTAACTTCACATATCAATTGTCCTGCAAACTTGCTCTTCAACAAAGGGACTCCGCAACTTATTTCATAACTGAAATCTTTATATTTGTCTTTTTCCTTACTGCATTGGAAACCAAATACGGGTATTATCAAGGGGTCTACGTCTTCCGGTATAATAGAGATGGTAAATTTGCCCGTCCTACGAATCACCTCGTATGTGTAATTGTCTTTATTCACTGATATGGCAACTACCGGGTCTATGCTTGTAACTTGAATACATGTATTTATAATACATCCTACCGGACGACCGTCGTCACATGCTCCCAAGACATACATTCCATATGATAGATTGCGTAAAACCGTCTTGTCCATATTTTTTCCTATTAACAAGCTTTGAAACTCATATCTAATCCTTTGACGGAATGAGTCAATGCTCCGACCGATATGAAGTCGACTCCACACTCAGCATATTCACGCAATGTGTCGAAAGTGATACCTCCCGATGACTCGGTCTCATATTTCCCACCAATACGCTCTACAGCTTTACGAGTGAGTTCGGGCGTAAAATTGTCGAACATTATACGATCTACCCCTCCTACTCGCATAACTTCTTCGAGCTCATCCATATTGCGTACTTCGATTTCGATTTTCAGATTTTTGCCTTTTTCTTTCAAGTACTCATGTGCCCGGGTTATGGCATTTTCTATCCCTCCAGCAAAATCGATATGATTATCTTTCAGTAAAATCATATCGAAAAGTCCTATGCGGTGATTTACTCCTCCTCCGATTTTTACGGCAGCTTTCTCCAACATCCGCAATCCTGGAGTCGTCTTACGGGTATCCAGTACCCGAGTATGCAGACCTTCGAGCCGTTTTACATATTTGCGGGTTACGGTTGCTATCCCGCTCATTCTTTGCATTACGTTCAACATAAGCCGTTCTGTTTGCAGTAAAGACTGCACTTTTCCTTCAACAACAAAGGCTATGTCGCCCGGTTTTACTTCTGCCCCGTCTTCAATATATACGGTCATTTTCAATTCAGGGTCAAAAGCTCTAAATATACGGCGAGCCATGTCTACTCCCGCCAATACTCCTGCTTCTTTTATCAACAACTTAGACTTTCCCACCTCGTCGGCAGGGATACAGCATAATGTTGTGTGGTCACCGTCACCTATATCTTCAGCAAAAGCCAATTTTATAAGGTCATCTATCAACTTATCCATTACAATTTTTCTATTCTTATTTGTGTTATCTTATTTTTATTTGCATTCGAGGCAATGAGACAATGTACTCTGAAATCTCCAGACTGTGTCTTCAACTGGCCTATCATATATCCTGACGTTCCTTTCTGACTTTGATGGATGACAGAAAAAGAGGCTGGCTTATTCCGGGAGAAAAAATCGGATAATTTCTTACCGGCCGCATCTTTGGCCAACTGCTGCTGCTGTCCGTTTAAAATAATCTGGACCTTATCGCTCATTACCTGTACCAGCTTGGCGGTATCACCTGTACGGAAAGCATTTGAAGTTTCCTGAACCACATCTTGCGAATAGGCCACTGTTGCCAGGAGTAAAAACATCCATGTAACAGCCATAATTTTCGATTTCATATTTTCAGGTTTTAGTGTACACTTCATGTCAACCCCACCGGATATTTTTCTCTGTCCCATCTTAGAGCTTGTCCAAATTTTCCAATAAAAAGACTATATATCCCGACTTCTCTAAAACTACTTTCAAAAAACGTCCGTACAAAATTTAGACTGACTCTTATCCTCAACCAAGCACTCATCGTCTCACAGTTTATATATTCTTTCTGAGGTTTTTATTACCTTTGCCTATAAATACGACCTACGGATAGCGGAATCATCGTATCCGATGCAAATGTAAATAAAAAAGTGATAAAAAAGAATCAATCGCAATGAAAATACACCTCTTAGTAGTGGGCAAAACCACAGCCGCTTATATTTCGGATGCAATCGACGAGTACTGTCGCCGACTCAAACATTATATAACATTCGACATAGAAGTGATTCCTGAATTGAAGAATGCCAAAAACTTGAGTTTTGACCAACAGAAAGAAAAGGAGGCTGACATGATACTCAAATGCCTGTCTCCGGGTGATTATATCGTGCTGCTTGATGAGCGAGGCAAGGAATATTCTTCTCTCAAATTTTCGGAATATATAGAGCATAAAATGCATACTGTACCTAAACGGCTGGTTTTCATTATAGGTGGGCCTTACGGTTTTTCCCAACGGATATATTCGACCGCACAAGAAAAAATATCGCTTTCCAAGATGACTTTTTCGCATCAGATGATACGCATGATATTTATCGAACAGCTATACCGCGCCATGACTATACTCAATAACGAACCTTATCATCACGAGTAATCTGTATTTTACGGGATAGATGGTTATCAGTCTTCTACCTTCATAAGGTCGGACATAATACTGTCGGAGACAAACAGTCCCGAACGGGTAAGTTTAAGATTATCACCTGACAAAACCAATTTGCCGGTATCTATATACGGTCTTGCCAAAGCCTGGCAATATTGTCTCATATCACGGCCAAAGTTTTCTTCTATACGGCTGAGGCTGAGTCCCCACATCGTACGCAATGAAGTCAATATCATATCATTATAACGGCTGTTTGTATCCAATATTTCCGTTTCATAGGCATTGAAACCGTGAGAGATTTTATTTATATACCTGGATATGTCTCTTACATTCCAACGACGGCATTTGCCGTCATAGCTATGGGCCGACGGGCCTAATCCCAGATACGGCACATCGAGCCAATAAGACGTATTGTGCTGCGAATACATACCCGGCAAAGCAAAATTCGAGATTTCATAGTGTTCATATCCGGCAGCCTCCAATGTATCTATCAAACAGTCGAACATATCGAGAGACAATTCATCGTCGCATTCTGAAACTTTTCCCGATTCGAGCATACGGAATAAGGCTGTTCCTTCTTCATATATAAGACTGTATGCAGAAATGTGTGCAGGCCTTAAGGCTATAGCCCGTCCCAGATTGGACTGCCACCCTTGTATTGTCTGCCCGGGCAATCCGTATATCAAATCGATACTGATATTTCCGAATCCTGCTTCACGACACCGGACAAATGCTTCTTCTGCTTGTGCTGCCGTATGACGACGATTTAAGAAGAGCAGATCGTCATCGTCAAAACTTTGTATTCCCATACTTATCCGGTTTATCGGGGTATGCTTCAACATGGTAATATAATCAGCACTCAAATCGTCAGGATTGGCTTCTAACGTAATTTCTTTACAAGCAGATAGAGGCAAGTGTAATGACAAGGCATCAAAAATCCGGGCAAGCTCTTCTCCCGATAATTGAGACGGAGTGCCTCCTCCTATATATATAGTATGTACGGGTGCATTTTCCAATTCTGCATACCGCATCTCCAACTCGCGACAAAGTGCATCGACATAATCTTTCCGTAAATGCATGCGTATATCGGAAAAGAAATCGCAATAGATACATCTTTTCTTACAAAAAGGAATATGTATATAAATGCCTGCCATAATCAGATGACAAAGATAAGATATATAAGTATGTCTCCTGAAAAAAAGAAATGTTAAATATTGATTTTTTACTGTTTTCTAACATATTGCCTCTCATTGTTTTTGTCGATATTAATTTATAATTTGCGAACGCTTTATTTCTTTTTAACAAGGATAAAGATTACCGAATGTTTCACCTTAAATCATTTGAAATATGAAAGTATATCAATCGAATGAAATTAAAAACATTGCCTTATTAGGCAGTAAAGGCTCCGGAAAAACCACTCTCGCAGAAGCCATGCTCTACGAGTGTGGTGTGATAAAACGTAGAGGTACCGTAGATGGACAAAACACCGTATCGGATTATTTTCCGGTGGAACGTGAATATGGATATTCAGTGTTTTCCACCGTTTTTTATGCCGAATTTTTGGGTAAAAAGCTCAATGTAATCGACTGTCCGGGGGCCGATGATTTTATCGGGGGGGCTATCACAGCTCTGAATGTAACCGACACCGGAGTCATCGTTATCGACTCTCAATATGGTGTCGAAGTAGGTACACAGAACATATTTCGCTATACCGAAAAATTGAACAAACCCGTATTGTTTGCCATGAACCAGCTCGACGGAGAGAAAGCCGATTATGACAGTGTCATCGAACAAATGCGTGAAACATTCGGAAACAAAATAGTACGAGTACAATATCCTATAAGTTGCGGTCCGTCTTTCAATGCCATGATAGACGTACTGAAAATGAAAATGTACCGATGGAAACCTGAAGGCGGTGAGCCTGAAATATTAGATATTCCAGACAGCGAAAAAGAAAAGGCGGCCGAATTGCATCAGCAGCTGGTAGAAGCTGCAGCCGAAAATGATGAAGGCCTCATGGAAAAGTTTTTCGACCAAGGTTCTCTTACTGAAGACGAAATGCGCGAAGGCATACGCAAAGGCCTCGTCACACGCAGCATATTTCCTATCTTCTGTGTAAGTGCGTTACGAGATATGGGTGTAAGGCGAATGATGGAATTTCTCGGAAATGTAGTTCCATTCGTATCGGAAATGCCTAAGCCTATCAACAACGAGGGTGATGAAGTAGCTCCTGACTCCAACGGACCTACCAGCTTGTTCTTTTTCAAGACAACAGTGGAGCCGCATATCGGGGAAGTCTCTTATTTCAAAGTCATGTCAGGAAAAGTACGCGAAGGAGACGACTTGCTAAATGTCAATCGGGGCAGTAAAGAGAGACTGTCTCAAATATTTTGCGTATGTGGACAAATCAGGACCAAAGTGGAAGAACTTGTGGCCGGGGATATCGGTGCTACAGTAAAACTCAAGGATGTACGTACGGGAAATACTCTTGACGGTAAAGGTATAGAATATTATTTTGATTTTATTAAATATCCCGACCCTAAATTCCAACGTGCCATAAAGCCACAGAATGAAGCAGATGCTGAAAAACTAAGCGAAATACTTACCCGCATGCATGAGGAAGATCCTACTTGGGTGATAGAACAGTCAAAAGAGCTGAAGCAGACCATTGTTTCAGGACAAGGAGAATTCCATCTGCGCACATTGAAATGGAGAATAGAAAACAACGATAAATTGATGGTCAATTTCGAAGAACCTCGCATTCCTTATCGTGAGACCATTACAAAACCCGCCCGAGCCGACTATCGTCATAAAAAACAATCGGGCGGTGCCGGGCAATTCGGAGAAGTCCATCTTATCATAGAACCTTATTATGAAGGGATGCCCGCTCCCGATACGTATAAATTCAATAATCAGGAATACCGCATGAATGTCAGGGACACTCAGGTTATCGACCTCGAATGGGGCGGAAAACTGGTATTTGTAAACTGTATTGTGGGTGGTGCCATTGACGCCCGTTTCTTACCGGCTATACAAAAAGGCCTTATGGACCGTATGGAACAAGGACCACTGACAGGTTCCTATGCTCGGGATGTACGCGTGTGCGTATATGACGGGAAAATGCATCCAGTAGATTCGAACGAAATTTCATTCCGTCTGGCCGGCCGAAATGCTTTCAGTGAAGCATTTAAAAATGCAGGCCCTAAAATACTGGAACCTATATATGATGTAGAAGTGCTGGTTCCTGCCGACAAAATGGGTGATGTAATGAGTGATTTACAAGGCCGCCGCGCTATCATCATGGGCATGTCGAGTGAAAAAGGATTCGAAAAAATACAAGCTAAGGTACCTTTGAAAGAGATGTCTACCTACTCTACAGCGTTGAGTTCTATCACCGGAGGCCGCTCCTCATTTACCATGAAATATGCCTCATACGAACTTGTACCGTCAGATGTGCAAGATAAACTATTGAAAGAATATGAAGCAACGCAATCGGCTGAATAGTTAGATTGTAAATAAAAACACCTAAAATGTTAAATTAACTCAAAAAGTCATCATTCTCATGATGACTTTTTGCATTTAAACATTTGTTTGTTAAATTTGCACTGAAGTGTTAAATAAAAATGTTCGAAAAAATTTTTATTTAGTTAAACAATTTGACATTAATCTCTGTTTATAATATAAAATTGTTCGAAATATTCGTAACAATAGAATAATAAAGGCAAATAGATTTTTAAATTATAATAAAAATCGAGTCATTGAGAAGGATGGAATAATATGAAGAAGTCGACAATTTGGTTGTTGGTATTGATTATGGCTCTGACATTTATCGGGTTGCTCTATCTGCAAATCAGCTATATGGAGAATATGGTAAAAATGCGGAACGAGCAATTTTCAGAAGCAGTAAAGCGTAGTCTGTACGGCGTATCCTCAAGTATAGAGCAGGATGAGACCAAACGATATCTCGCAGAAGATATAGAAGAAACGCAGAAAAGACTGCTTTCTTTTGAGCATGGAAGGAGTTCCATCGGAAAAGATATAGTTTCGCAACACGGCTTCTCTATCGTATCACCCGACGGTACAGTATCAAACTTCAGTTTTAGAGAACAGACCAGTACGATACTCATGAAACCGAAAATAAGCGGTACGACAGGGAAAGACTACAACTCGATTACAAATACATATAAGGGGATGCAGGAAATGCTCAAAGGGCAATATCTGTACCAAAAAGGATTGCTTGACGAGGTTATCTTGAAAATATTGAGTACAGCCAGTACGCGCCCTATTATGGAAAGAATCGATACGAAACGGATAGATAATTACCTGAAATCGGAATTGCAAAATAACGGACTGAACATTCCTTTTCAGTATGCGGTTGTCAATAAAAACGGGAAAATACTATACAATACACCAGAGTATAGTCCAGAAGAGGAGAATGCTCTCTTTACTCAAATATTGTTCCCCAATGACCCGCCCAATAAGTTGAATTATCTAAAAGTTTATTTCCCGACGAAAAAAGATTATATATTCAGTTCTATTCGGTTTATGATTCCGTCGTTTGCCTTTACTTTTATATTGCTGATAACGTTCCTGTTTACAATCGTTACCGCATTCCGTCAAAAAAGGCTGACCGAAATGAAAAATGATTTTATTAATAATATGACACACGAGTTTAAAACTCCGATATCGACTATATCCTTGGCTGCGCAAATGTTGAAGGACCCGGCCGTAGCTAAAAGTCCTCAGATGTTCCAACATATATCGGGAGTGATAAACGACGAAACGAAGCGGCTGAGATTTCAAGTAGAGAAGGTTTTACAAATGTCTATGTTCGAGCGACAGAAGACCATGATGAAACTCAATGCTGTGGATGTAAACGACTTGGTAACCAGTGTAATGAGTACTTTCAAATTGAAAGTCGAGAAATTTGGCGGTACTATCGATGCTGACTTGGCAGCAGAAGATGCCATGGTGATGGTCGACGAGATGCACTTTACCAATGTTATATTTAATCTACTTGACAACGCAGTAAAATATGCTCGTGAAGATGTCCCCTTGGCTCTGTTTATCCGGACACGTATCGAAGGAGATAAGGTAGAAATATCGATACAGGATAACGGAATCGGAATAAAGAAAGAAGATTTAAAGAAAATATTCGAAAAGTTTTATCGAGTATCTACCGGAAATCTTCATAATGTAAAAGGGTTCGGCCTCGGACTGGCTTATGTACATAAAATCGTAACTGATTTGAAAGGTACTATCCGGGCAGAGAGCGAACTCGGAGTAGGAACAAAATTTATAATTACATTACCTCTAATAAAAAACAAATGATTATGGAAGAAAGATTGCGTATACTATTATGCGAAGATGACGAAAATCTTGGCATGTTATTGAGAGAATACCTTCAAGCAAAAGGATATGTTGCTGACCTTTTCTCTGATGGAGAAAGCGGTTACAAAGCATTTTTGAAAGGGAAATACGATTTATGTGTCCTTGATGTGATGATGCCTAAAAAAGATGGTTTTACTTTAGCTCAGGAAATACGTACGGTAAACAGCGAAGTACCTATTATTTTCTTAACTGCAAAATCTCTGAAAGAAGATATTCTCGAAGGATTCAAAATCGGAGCAGACGACTATATTACCAAACCTTTCAGTATGGAAGAACTGGTATTCAGAATTGAAGCTATTCTGCGCCGTGTAAAAGGCAAAAAAGGGAAAGAAGTCACTATGTACAAAATCGGGCGTTTTACTTTCGATACTCAAAAACAAGTATTGGCTATCGATGATAAGACAACCAAACTGACAACAAAAGAGTCAGAATTGTTGAGCTTGCTTTGTGCTCATGTGAATGAAATTCTCGAACGTAACTTTGCCTTGAAGACGATATGGATAGATGACAATTATTTCAATGCCCGCAGCATGGATGTATACATCACCAAATTGCGCAAACATCTGAAAGATGACCCATCTATCGAGATTATCAATATCCATGGTAAGGGTTATAAACTTATTGCACCAGAAATAGAAGCTAAGACTAAATAATCAACTTCAGAAAACGATTCTAAATAACCAGACTGTTTTTACAACAATCTGGTTATTTTTTGTGTTATAATTTCAAATAAAAATTCAGAGAAAAATATGAAATACATCGTTCTTTTCATTGCTTATCTCTTCTGTACTCCTACATTTGCTGGAAGTATAAAAGAGACAGCCGTACCAGCCAAAGTAAAAAATTATGTAATGAGCCATTATCCCAAAGCCCAGTCCATTGATTGGGACTTCGAGGATGATGACAACTTGTATGAGGCAAAATTCAAAATCGACAAATTAAAATACAAATTGCAAATTACTCCTGACGGAAGGCTGCACGCTTCTAAAGAAGATGTACTCATCTCTACTCTTCCGAAGCTTATTCCTCAGTATATCCGGGAACACTACGCCGGATATAAAATATTAGGTGCAAATAAAAAAGTATTCGGCAACAAAATAACTTATGATGTCGGTATCAAAGGTAAAAATGCACAGGGTAATACACGGCACTATAATGTCTATTTCGACAGCAAGGGGAACAAAATTTCACGAAAGTAAAATAAGGTTATTCAAGAATTTTGTAGGTAAACTTTATTTGCTTGAAAAATAAAGTTTATTTTATAGATTATCAAAAGGAAATTCAGGAAGAAGCGTATTTTTGTAACAGAGAGTATGCTTTTTCTTTATTATAGTCTATTTCGTCAGCTCTTCCATGTTATAAACCATACGGACTTTTCGTTTTTTATCGTTATCTTTGCCTTAGAAATTATAACATTTGTTTTTTATTCTATTATTTCAAGCATAAATTAGATTCGATATTATGAAAGTGCTTTTCTTTTTTTACCAATGGCTCATAGCTTTACCTATTTTGCTCGTACTTACTATACTTACGGCATTGACCACAATCATCGGCTGTTTTCTGGGTAATGGAAATATATGGGGGTATTTTCCCGGGCGTATCTGGTCGAAGTTATTTTGTATATTTTCCATGGTTCGGGTCGAGGTTCGCGGACGAGAAAACATCAATAAAAACACTTCTTATGTCTTTGTTGCCAATCACCAAGGGGCTTACGATATTTTTCTGATTTACGGTTATCTCGGACATAATTTTAAATGGATGATGAAAAAGAGCCTGCGCAAAATTCCTTTCGTAGGAAAGGCGTGTGCTGCTGCCGGACATATTTTTGTAGATCGCAACAGTCCTAAAAGTATTATGGAAACTCTTCATAAAGCAGAAGAAACATTGAAAGACGGTATGTCTCTTGTCGTATTTCCTGAGGGCTCAAGAACTCCGGACGGCAAATTGCACCGATTCAAAAAGGGAGCTTACCAACTGGCCATAGACCTCAATCTTCCGGTAGTTCCCCTAACTATAGACGGGTCATACGCTGTAATGTCTCGTAATACCTACCTTATCACACCGGGAAAAATGATTTTAACCATACATCCCGCTATTTACCCAGATCCACAACAAGGTCATGATATTCAAGAGTTAATGGAAAAATCATACGAAACCATCGCTTCTGCCCTACCTGCCGAAGCTGAAAATATTGTAAAAAAATCTTAATTGAAAGCAGAAAACAAGTTGAAAATTTCATAGGAAAAGAAAAAAGTTGCACCTTTGCATCGCAATAGAAAAATGACCTTGTCCTGTGGTGTAACGGTAGCACATCGGATTCTGGTTCCGCTTGTGAGGGTTCGAATCCTTCCAGGACAACAGAAAAGTTTAATCTCTTTAAAATTTAAAAGTTTTAAAGAGATTTTTTATTTGTATATCCTGTTTTATCAAATGTAAACTTCTTTATTAAAATCATACCCCCGACTTGATATTATATCATCTTTTCTAACTACTACAAATGAAGAGAGGGGAATATCTAACATTCGCCAGGCATTCTCCTCTCTTCAATAGACTAAGTATTCTATTACTTAAGAGCATCTGTAAAGTGGTCTCCATATTGAGCTGTGTTGTATATAATCGCCCATAAAGAAGCCCACAACACTCCCCGACCGTAATATTCATTATCTGTCACTGTTGCCAAACTATTGCAAGCCGGTGTCCAAGTATTGGTATGTTGAGAGTCACCTAAGAATATGATTCTTTTTTTCAGGTCTATGGACAACGAACAACCGTTACCAGCAACTTCCAATACATTAGTTACTCCTGCAGGTACATCAAAAGTTCCACTTATACCGTCTCTATAAAATGAAGCACTGAAGCTAATCTGCTGAGATGGTTTGTAGTTACTGAACGGTCCATTCTTAACGATATAATTCCACACAGGGTCATTGGTGTGGGTTGTCATCCAGGTGGCATACGAACCTGTATTATTTCTATACTTATATCCCCATGAGGCGAATTTGGTAAACAAAGCTTGATTTTCGGAATTGCTGTTGTCAAGAATGACCACGGCAAATCTATTTTTATTGGGGCTATTTTCCAACCATGTAACCAGATTGTCGTAATATTTGGATACTGTTGTCGTATATCTTCCCGAGAAAAGGACATTGACATTGTCCGGTATATTTGCTCCTACTCCAGCATCATTGCTATCGGTATTCGGCAAAACGGGAGTTACAGGTGTATAAACTATCCCTTGAGGGCCAAAAAATGTTGAGTAAGAACCATAATCTCGGAACATGCTAAGAATACCATTACCAAGTGCACCGTATCCTCCATAGAGATTGGCAACATTGATTGTTATCGGCTTAAGTACTGTCCTGACAATTGCCAAACGAGAGGTAACATCTGTCCCGGCTAAAGTCAGTTTTACGTGATAGGTTATATCCCGATTTGCATCTTTATAAAGAGTCTTAGGTAATTGAATCTTAAACTTAGTGCCCATAGCGTATTCGGTTCCCCACGACATCGCAGTACCGTTTTCACTGACTATCTTTACATCATACGTATGAGCCAATGAGGGTTCCGGCTGTTCTAACTCTGCAACCCATTTCATTCTGCTGCTGCCTTGCAATGTTATGACTTGCGTCTCATCTTGATTTTCAGACACATAAAGAGTATTGCCAACAACACCTGTACTGAAAGACATCGGTTGTTGAGTGAGAATAATTTCCTGTGACTTTACAGATGAGTCATCTGCCAATATCAGGTAAAGTTTAGCTTTCAACGTATTGTTACTTGCATTTTCTTGCTTTGCAGTCACCGTTATCCTATTAAGTTTCAAATCTGCATCGTTATGGATATCTTTCACTTCGAACGCATCGGCATTGTCTCCTTCAAGAACATATTTCCACGAGTTTACCGTTGCACCATCTGCAGATAACCCCGGATTGACAAGGAATGTGTTGGTGTTGTTTCCTATAATAGTAAGTTCCCCATCGTATTCGAAATCGATAGAAGTAACAGATGGTGTAAGTTCAAACCCCGGTTCTCCGTCTTGAATCAGGAGCATAGTACTCTGTACTGAGGGGTCTTCTTTCAGGCTGACAACCAAGAAACCATAGCGAGGACTGGTTCCTGTATTGGCTGAATGGGTATAAATAGGGATAATATTATTGACGGATTTATCACTATCATAATCGGTTACAGCAGAAGCTCCAGTTTGCTCAAAAGAGAAAAATGCTCCTGCTCCGGGCGGATAAATGGCCGCACTCCAGTCTCCCGAACCTTTCACTGCAATGGAAGGAGCTGCAACACCAGCTTTATTCGTAAAGTGAGGTATTGTTTTTGGACTTAGTTCTAAATACAAATTGCCTCCTTCCAACTGCACAATATCAATAGTTGCTTTCAAATTACCGAAAGAGAGTTCTATAATGCCACTACGCTTATCTTTTACATTGTTCAATGCCGAAGCGGAAACTGTCAGTGTCTTGCCGCTTAAAGTAACGGATATACCGTCATCGAGAACTTTTTTGCTGAGGGAAAGTGTCCCGTCTCCAAAAGTAAATATGCCCAGATTATAGTTCCCCCCATTAGGGGTAAACATTACCTTTTTGGTCGGTATAGCCAAAATGTTATCTCCGTCAAACTGTACAGTGCCATGGCTGTCCATATCCCAATAGTTGATTGAAAAACTCAATGACGCAACTTCTCCTTTATATGCCTCCAGCTCGGTAGTGTATCCTTCTTTCTTGACAGAATTAACAGTCAGCTTATATACATTATTACGTTTGAGAGATTGTCCGGACTCAAGCGGATGTACGTTCACACGATGATATGATACTGTACCAGAGCTATTGTTTTTCATTCTGATAATCAAGCAAGTAGTGTATTCATCATTCTGTTCCGGTGATGCTACGTAGTTTTCAAAAGCGTATAATTTACCTACAATATCGGCTCCTGCTTCACTTTCTACACCGTAAAGTCTCGGAATACGTTTTGCCTTCTCGTCAAAAGCGTTTGGCTCTCCATTCCATACAAACAGGGATGGATATGCATTCCATATTGATACGGATTCGAGTGTATATCCAGCAGCAGAGTTATGTATATCAAAACGAGAAACCGTACGTTGCAATACAACATTGATTTTCGTATCCTGTGACTCTTTTCTCAGTGAAGCACTCATTAGTAATGCTTCACTTTCCAATGGCTTTGTCGTATATTCCGGTACCTCCACGGAGGTACCAGTCATAAAAGCCTGAATGTCTGCTTTTGCCTGTTTAAAGGTTTTACCTTTAACGACAGTCTTCCATTCTTCTAAAGTCCAAGTACTATCGGGAGACAAATAGTTATCTCCCATATTGGCTACGACCAGGATATCATAAGCTTCAGTCATACTGAGCCCAAGGTCTGAAAAATCGAATGTAATATCCGTATTCATTATTAACGGGCTCGAAGAGGTTGCTGTAAGCTCTTTCCAACCTTTAAAAACACCTGTCCCGTCACTATTCATTTCGAAAAAAATCAAATCAAGAGTCTTTATATTTTCTTCTCCTTCCTCGGGTGCAACAGCTGCACGCGTAGCCATTCCACTGGTCGGGTCCTGAATACTAAAATTTATAATAAGTTTACTATCTCCCCCCGCCGAGAGTCGGCTATCGTCGTCTATAGTACAAGAGGGAAACACTATTGTCGTCAGAAGAAAGACAAACCATAATATTTTTTTCATATTACATTTTTTATTACAATTACACATATATATGTCATTATTTTCCTAAATCAACATTAATATCATCATCTAACTCCCAATCATTCTTCCCCTGATTATAACGAGATATTTGTATTTCCAGTCTGATTCTTCCGGAAAGTAATACAAGTGTATCGGAATTTGCACCATTCGTAGTCGTATCAAAATCGCCTAATGCCGTTATCTTAAGTCCTGTCGGATATCCGTCTGCGTCACTTGTCAGTTCTACTCTGAAACGACTATTCTGAATACCGTTTGTCAATGAGGTTACAGGTCCGTTTATATCGGTTTTAAATGCTAAAGTAATGGCTTTTGAGAGTATGTTACTTTCCATACCGATGGTTATAGCCGAGTTTTTGTCACGGTACAATACAGCATCTCGCCTCTCTATCCACAAATAATAATTTCCACTCGTTCCCATTTGTCCTGCTGTCATATCCCAATCGATAATATTGACATTCAAGTGAATGGGCGGTTGGCCAGCAGCGGTTTCCTTATCCGTATATCCCGGACCGCTAGCAGAATTTATATTGAACACATATTTCTTATTTCGTATGATTTCGATAAGTTCACCGGTATCAGTATTTTCAAAATCGACCGGATAATAATATTTTGTTCCATTGTATTCAGCACCAATAATAAGACGGGTATGTTTTTGTGTCTCTGTCTCGTCATGCGTTGCATTGTCATAGAGATAAAGCTTATTTGCAATGGACCGGTCTACTGGGTTGTAACTATCAGATTCTAAAGCCAAACCGGTTTTCATGCCAGCAGGAGAATATGCAGCCTGTGCCTGGTTGTCTACGATATTGTCCGGATTATTCCCTAAGAAACCTTTGTCCGGAACATAGTACAATGTAGCATCCTGTAATGTAAAGTTGTCTATATCAGCAGCCACATAAACATCTACCGAAGCAACCGACCTGATAAGAGTCAGTAATGGCCAGTAGTTAATCACTCCATCTTTTACTTCTTGGCCTTTCAGCATACCCCACATGGGCAGGCTCGTAAAAGAGCTACTGCTTTGCAATAGTCTTTGAGGATTTGTATCTATCAGTGCATTCTTGAACACTTCCCAATCGGCTTTCCCTTTATATCGGGTTATCGTCGTTTCATCTGGCAACATTTTTTCGATAAACGAACGACAATTTGCCAAGAAATAAGCATCGTAACCGTTTCCGACAGGGAGAGTAGTACGTAACTTTCCGTTCACTTTAAAGGTAGTACGCCAACAAACAAATTTTCCCTCAGCATCGAAAAGCAACACATCCAGATTGTCAATAACATTCTCGTCCGAAGTCGAAAATTCAGTACTACGGGTTATAGAGTTTGTCAGAATAGATAGTTCGACTTCAGACTCTCCCGAGATATCATCGGCAGATGGTTCATCGTCAAGTCTGGTCTGACATGCTCCAAGTCCTGTTATCAATATAACGGACAATATAAATATTTTTCTCATAGTGTTATTGTTTTTTTAAAGTACAATCAAGGCTTTACGAATCTGCCATGAGTCTACTGTAATAATCGCCTCTTGTTTTGTAGGTCTGATTACAACATCTATTTGTGTCCCCTCTTGAGCCTTCGTTTCCGTATCGACTCTCAATCGGGCAATTTTATCTTCAAAAAGAGTAATTATAATGTTGTCTTCTAATCCGCTTTCTATATCTACTGATGCCGGAAAGACTTTGTTTTTTGAGACATATTCGTCACGACTTTTTATATAAGAAAAGTTATCTTCTATTGTAATTGCATCACCGGATTGTTTGTCTTCAAGAATGTGGTATGACTCAGATGACCCGGCAATGCTCATACTGAGTTCCCCGGGATATTGGGTTTTGAAATTATTACCTTCTTCTATGGTTACAGTTATGCTGCACAACAGCTTTCTAACATCTACGTGAATAACTTTTTCTTCTAAAGGAGAGAGTGTAAATGACTGATTTCCCAAAAAAAGTTCCTGAACAGAACCACTGTATGTTCGCGAACTGCGTGATTGCCGTTCGCTCATAGTAAAATTCACCGTCGAATAGTCTTCTTCATCTTGAAATGCAGGTGAAACTTTATTGATATCTTCGTCTCCCGATAGGGCCCAAGTAACTAAATGGACATTACCGTTATGCTGCTGTTCAAAAGGATATGGTCTCCCTCCTTTTATATTGTCATAAGGTATATGTCTCTCTTCTATTATTCTACCTTCATTGTCATATAGATATAATTCTATATCACTGGCTACTGAAAGGTCAAAGTCATCCGTAGTTCCTTCATGCGTGAAGATCAGGTTCAGAGAGCCGCTGTCACAACCATCATGAGGACCCTCAGAAGTACATCCTATACAAGATATCATTATCAACAATATCAGAATTGATTTCTTCACGATATAGTAATTTACAATAAATCATTTATATTATTCCCGAAGAGGATATATGAATATCCTCCGGGAAAATATTTAACCACCCAATTTTGTCCATTATAAATCATAAATCGACATTCTGGGTTCTTACGTCCCATTTTGCGACTTCGATATTTACTGAAATGGAACTTTCCGTCGGACTGACTACCGGTCCCTCTTCTTCTGCATCTTTAGGAGTAGACCAACCTACAGTCTTGATATCCTTCATTGTCACGCGGTAAATGCTGTTACGATAAATTTTCCAACTATCGTCTTTCAACAGATTTACTCTCCAATAACGAGACACACCGCTTACTCCTGTCCCGGAAAACGTGCCCTTGATAATAAATGCTACTACCTGGTCTTTATCAAATACCGTCGCTGCCGAACCACTACCTCCTTGCAAGATTGAAGGTACATTTTCGTATATATAAACAGGTTTTCCATAGGCTGCCGGCAAGAAACCATTGGTCGTCTCACTCGCATCGTCATTTTTTACAGAATACACAGACTCAACTGTTTCTCCATTTGTAGAAAATGTCGTTTTGAAATTGGATGCGGTTGCAAAACGAGTCCAGTCACCTAAATCTTTGTATTCAAAAGTTCGAGACTGATTGATACCATTGATAACCATATAGCCGTCGAAAGTCCACTTCAAATCGCTCGGTACTGTTCCACTTTCACCCAGTCCCAATATATCAAGCAAATCGTCTTTCGGAGCAGTTATCTGATTGGATGGGTCTACTTGCGGACTTTCAATTTTACTCAACAGACGTCGAACGGATAGAGTAAGCGAATTGGTCTCACCCTCCACGGCATTAATTGCTCCTTCTGCTGCCATAGCAAACCCAGTAGAAACATCAATACTTGTTCGGGAATTCGACCCGTCCAATAAAAGGGCTTTATAAAGAGTATTTTTTTTGAAATCTGCCAATGATGAAGGTACAGGAGAAGGTTCTCCCAAATTTTGGTTGACAGCGGTAAGAATCGTCAAATTACCTGCGTCGACAAGGAATGTATATTGATTATTCAAAGCTAAATCTTCCGGTTTGAAATATTTCTGATAAGTACCGTCTGCATTAAAAACAAAGAATTCCAAAGATTTGATATCATTTTCTTCGGCAGATCCTGCTTCTTCTCCTGCTAATGACCGAGTATCGGCATTTCCTTTTATGCTGACTGTAATGGAGGCTTTCTTACCTTGAATATTTGCTGGGGTTGAAGTATCGTCAGAATCACTACACGACAACAGAGCGAATGACATCGCTGAAATCATACATAAATTTTTAATTCTCATAATTTTAAAGTTTAGTTATTAGTTCATCGTTATATTTATAAAATCGCTTTCAAAGGAAATGCGGTGTAATTACAGGATTTTTCAATGTGGGAACTTGCTTTTTACTTCAGGATTCTGAAGTATTTTTCTACAAACAATGGCTGTTGTCAACTTAGCGCGTTTGGAACATGATTTAATACAGCTCTCAAATGAGAGGGTACTTCCTCTCATCCATGTTTCATATTTAACCGCCTTTTTATATACAAGCATTTGTCTGCTGCTATCCATCTTCATATCCCTTTGATAATCGGAACTTCGAATAAAAGATATTTTTCCTTTTTTAGTAACTATTATAAACGGAGGGAAAGCAGCTCGGTTAATGCCATTGGATATGACGGGTGTCACTATGATTCTCTCTTTTCCTTTGGGGGCAAACAGGGCAGGCTTACAATTAAAACAAAGTTCTATACTATCGCCAACAATTTGTACTTGTATTTCAGAAACAGATAATTGTCCCCTCCTGTTGTTTCCCGTACCTGCTGTTGCACTGGAAGGGAGAGAAAACAATAGTGAAAAACACATTATTACTATTGATATATAAATTGCGACTTTCATTACATTTTTATTTATTTAATGTTATAAATCAGCGAAATACCAATTTTGGTAGGTCCAACGTAAGTTTTTGTATAATGTTCTGACTTGGTACAACACCAATTTCTGTTATTTGATTTATCAAAACCGAGTCGTACAACGCCTAAACCAAGATATGTCTCAATCGTCCATCTTTCGGACAGCATCCAACTATATCCATACGTAAATCCTGCTCCGGCACCCCAACCTTCATACCGGTACTTTTTATCGAATATGTCAAAAAACTTGTGTCCTCCAATATTATATTTAGTTATAATGGCATGTATTCCAACAAAGTGGCCACTCGCAGGTTCACAAAACCAATATCTCCATTCTGGTTGTATCATCCAATGTACTATTTTATCATTGTGCCCTTTACGTCCCTTACGATTCCAAGGATTGTAACTTACAGTTATATTCAAGCTCATTTGTGAACCCCATCCAAATTCTAAACCCAAATTAGGTGTCAGTGTCGCAGCATATAAGAGATTGGTCTTGACAGCCCAACGCATTTTCTTTTCTTTTACTATTGTCCAAGGTGTTATTATGTTGATATCCATCACGATGGAGTTGTTACTTCCCGCAGTGTCAACCGTATCTTTTATTTTCGATAGACTATCATATCCAATACTTCCAGCCAAGGCGAGAATGGTAAAATCATGCTTTCCGGATTCCACATCGAATGAAGTCATACAACACTTCTGTCCATATCCGAAAAAATGACATGAAAATACTCCCATAGAGATAATCAAGAACCTTTTCAGCTCTCTTTTAACGAAATATTGCATAATAATTAATTGATTATTCGAGATATTACATCGAAACAAATTGTATGCTCAGACGCGAATATTTCTATTTTTGCAAAATGCTTTTCTATTCATGCTAAAAAAGTCCTTAAACAAACAATATGTCTTTTTTAGACATAATGCCATCAGGACCGATTGCTTTTTATTTGCATTATGATTCCTCATAACTTATATTCCTAAGTCATGTAACTATCTAACATTTGTAATTATCGATTTGTTTTCAATAAAAACAATATTTTATAGAAGAGGTTGATATAGATAAGCAGACAGGGAAAAATCTCTCAAAGTATAAAATAGATTAATATGCAAAAAGCCGCCTTAGACAATAGTCTAAAACGGCTCTTTACTATCTTTTATAAAAAATAAAGGCAAATATCCTAACAATCGTGTTTCATATAGTTATTCTACCAATTTAAGTGTATAATTTAGGCCGGAGCTACTTTTTTCGAACTTGTCATTTAATAAAGTCAATGTCTGTTCATCCTCATAGAGGAAATTAAAAATATCTTTTTTGTCATCAGTTACCAGCTGCCACACTGTCGCATCATTATCTCCTGGAATACCTCGCTGTGTAAACCGTTTTCCGGTATAGGAAAACGATTGGTCCTTGCCATCTTCTGCTTCTATATAGGTCATCGTAAGGGAAAACGTACCATCACCACTATGTTGACGGCTCCGCACAGTCAACGAATATCGGATACCGGGTCCTGAAGCTGCCGGCAGCAAACCTTCATAGGTATGACTTTGCCCTGCTCCTAGAGCAAGGTCATCCTGTTGTTTCGCTGGGAAAACTTTAATTTTTTCAGCATTCATCCCAGCATGATATTCTCCCATATAAGAAATTATGGCGGTGTCTTGCAATAAAATACCTTCGGGGGTATCTCTCTCGGCACTTAATACACTAAACATCAAAGTGTCTCCCTGTTGTGATACAATTGTCATTGTATTCATCGTAGCATCTGTAATAATGCCTTTTACGTTCTTTTCCCGAGACACACATGCCGTCATTATAACTGCACATACTATAACTCCAAATTTTTTCATTTTATTTATTTGTTTTTTAAAGCTACTCCAAATATACCTAATCTACCTCATATTTCCAATACCATGATTATAAGACAACCCGTCTGACTTTAGAAATCAGACGGGTTGTCTTGTATTTGTTTTCTCTATATCAATATGCTCTAGCAAATAATACTCGACGAGCAGAAGGCTTACCCGTAACCATACATTTGCCCGGTGTCAGACTTTCTTCATCGGCTTCGAACGGGATGCAACGGATGGTTGCTTTGGTGTCTTCCTTAATGCGCTCCTCGGTCTCGGTAGTACCGTCCCAATGCGCCAAAATAAACCCACCTTCTTCTATCTTCTTCTTAAATTCATCATATGTATCTACCTTTGTGGTATGAGCCAAACGATAGTCAAGCGCTTTTTTATAGATATTAGCTTGAATGTCGTCCAAAAGATTTTTTACATAGGTTTCTATATTTTCACAAGTTACAGTTTCTTTTTCAAGTGTGTCGCGGCGCATTACTTCCATCGTATTGTTCTCCAGGTCACGTCCTCCCATAACCAGCCGTACGGGAACTCCCTTCAGTTCATAATCGGCAAATTTAAATCCCGGACGCTTGTTGTCTGCATTATCATATTTAACGGATATACCCAATGCTTTCAATTTTGCCACGATACCAGCTACCTTTTCATCTATTTGAGCCAACTGCTCCATGTTTTTATAAATAGGAACGATTACTACCTGTATCGGTGCTAATCTGGGAGGCAATACCAATCCATTGTCATCGGAATGAGACATGATAAGAGCCCCCATCAAACGAGTAGATACGCCCCATGAGGTCGCCCAAACGTAGTCTAACTTATTATTTTTATCGACAAATTGTACATCAAAAGCTTTTGCAAAATTCTGGCCCAAGAAATGAGATGTACCTGATTGCAGCGCCTTCCCGTCTTGCATCAAGGCTTCGATAGTATAGGTATCCAATGCTCCGGCAAAGCGTTCGTTAGCCGATTTCACTCCTTTAACTACCGGCACTGCCATATATTGCTCGGCAAAATCGGCATATACATTGAGCATGCGTTGTGCTTCCTCTTCTGCTTCTTCCCGGGTTGCATGAGCAGTATGCCCTTCTTGCCACAAAAATTCGGCAGTACGAAGGAAAAGACGGGTACGCATCTCCCACCTCATTACATTAGCCCATTGGTTGCAAAGTATAGGCAGGTCGCGATACGATTGTATCCAATTTTTATATGTACTCCATATAATTGTTTCTGATGTAGGCCGGATAATCAATTCTTCTTCAAGTCTTGCTGCAGGATCGACGACAACACCCGAACCATCTTCAGCATTTTTCAGGCGATAATGTGTGACCACAGCACATTCTTTAGCAAAACCTTCGACATGCTCGGCTTCACGGCTCAAATATGATTTGGGTATCAATAACGGAAAATAAGCATTTACATGTCCTGTTTCTTTAAACATATCGTCAAGCTGACGTTGCATCTTTTCCCAAATAGCGTATCCGTAAGGTTTTATAACCATACAGCCACGTACAGCCGACTGTTCTGCCAAATCGGCCTTTACAACCAAGTCATTATACCATTGCGAATAATTTTCGCTCCGCTTGGTAAGGTCTTTCAGTTCTTTTGCCATTGTTATTTTATGATATTTGTATTTATTTTTTCTGAATTGACAAAATTATAAAAAAGTCAGGATTATTCGGTGATAATTCATGAATAAATAAACTCCCGGCAATTTCTTCTCTCTCTTAGTTCTACTTGCATTTTGCTTTAAAGGTAGATTGCCGGTACAGCTTCTTTATTTATCAGATTGGCTCTTGTGAATGGTTGCCAAGCATATCTTACATATTTCGGATTTTTTACGCACAAAGACGTAAATTGGATTTCATCTTGCTTTAATAGGATAATAAAGCCCTCCAAATTCTGTTATTTCGAAATAAAATTTATCATCTGTCATATATTGTCTTGCCAAATTTCAGAAAAAAATAGCGGGGCTGTAAATGAACAGCCCCGCTATTTTTATAGTATATATCAATAAAATCGCTACTCTAATCAGAACCAACGAACGTATGCAAAATCTTGACGATGAGGCAGGTCAGGATTTTTCGGGAACATACGGAATGAATATTTATAAACTCCTGAATTTTTGAGAGAATAATCGAGTTTATAATATGTTTTGGATCCTTCGTTTTTCACCACTTGAAGTTCCTGTACAATATAAGGTTTCATCACTCCGTCTTCGATAGGCGTAACTACCAGTTCGACACCGATGCAGTTGGGCAAATCTTTGTGGTCAATTACCACTTCTATCGGATACTCCTGTCCTACATGCGGGCTATAGAGCAATCCTTCCGGCAGATTCACTGAAGTTATCTCAATCGAGTTCCATTTAGAAGCCACCTCTTCTTTCCAAGCTGCAATTTCTTTTGCTTTAGCAAAATTATTTGCAACAAGCAGTTTAGAACGTTTAGCTTCTTTCATGTAGAACCGGTCAATATAGTCTTCGAGCATACGGGTCATTGTATAATCCGGAGCAATCTGAGCGATAGAGTTTTTGATGTATTGTATCCATTCGGGAGAATATCCTTTGCTGTTTTTTGCAAAATACAAAGGAACTATCTGATTCTCAAGCATCGAATAGATAGTAGCTGCATCCAACTGGTCTTGATGTCCCTGATCTTGGAATGTGCGTTTATCGGTCAATGCCCAACCTGCGCCTTCTTTGTAACCTTCGTACCACCAGCCATCGAGCACAGAGAAATTCAAAACACCGTTCATTTCGGCTTTTTCTCCGGATGTACCGGATGCTTCCAACGGACGAGTAGGTGTGTTCAACCAGATATCAACCCCGGAAATCAGACGCTTGGCAACTTTCATATCGTAATTTTCCAAGAAAATGATTTTTCCCAAGAACTCGGGACGGCGAGATATTTCTACAATCTGCTTAATCAGGCCTTGCCCTGCACCATCGGCAGGATGCGCCTTTCCTGAGAAAAGGAATTGTACGGGATAATTGGGGTTATTTACGATTCTGGAGAGACGTTCTAAATCGGTAAACAACAAATGCGCACGCTTATAGGTTGCAAAACGGCGGGCAAAACCGATAAGAAGTGCATTCGGATTGATTTTTTCCAATACGGATACAATGCGTGAAGGGTCTCCCTGATTCTTCAACCAGTTTTCACGGAAATCTTCTTTTACGAAATTGACCAGTTTATTTTTCATGGTCTGACGCATTTTCCATATTTCCTCATCGGGCACGTCATAAATTTTTTCCCAAATTTTCTTATCGGATTGATGTTCGAATATCTCTTTACCGAGCTTCTGTATATAAAATTCTTTCCACTCAGTTGCTGCCCATGTAGGCATGTGTACACCATTGGTCACGTAACCGACATGTAACTCGTCTGCTGCATAACCTTTCCAGATGGGCTGGAACATATGTTGTGATACTTTACCGTGCAACCAACTCACGCCATTGACTTCCTGGCAAGTATTACAAGCAAACACACTCATGGAGAATTTTTCATTTGTACCCGGATTTTCACGACCCATGTCCATCAAATCTTGCCAAGAGATACCTAATTTTTGAGGGAACTCTCCCATGTACTTCCCGAACAAGGATTCGTCAAAACTGTCATGTCCGGCAGGTACTGGAGTATGTACCGTATATAACGAGGATGCCCGTACCACCTCAAGGGCTTCCTGAAAATTAAGTTTATCATTTTGTATATAGTCTACCAACCGCTGAATGTTGATGAGCGCGGCATGGCCTTCGTTACAGTGGTATATGTCTTTCTTTATTCCCAGACGGTTGAGCATGATAATACCCCCGATACCCAACATATATTCCTGTTTCATACGATGCTCCCAATCTCCACCATACAACTGGTATGTAATAGGACGGTCAAATTCACTATTCTGTTCAAGGTCGGTATCCATCAAATAAAGCTGAATGCGTCCGACATTGACTTTCCAAATATTTGCATAAATAATACGCCCCGGGAACGGTACTTCAAGTATCATCGGATGTCCATTCTCATCGAGAACTTGCTCTACGGGCAACTGGTTAAAATTCTGTGGCTCATAATTGGCCAATTGCTGCCCGTCCATAGACAAAGTCTGGGTGAAGTAACCATAGCGATAAAGGAACCCTACCCCCGTCATGTCTACATTCCGGTCACTGGCTTCTTTCAAATAATCTCCCGCCAATACACCGAGTCCACCCGAATATATTTTCAGGACATTAGCCAAACCATATTCCATACTGAAATAAGCAACAGAAGGAACATCTTTTCTCTTTTCAACATCCATGTATTTTCTGAAATCGTCATAGACGTCATTGATATGACGCATCATCGACTTGTCAGCTGCTATCTCTTCAAGACGTTCATAGCTTATACGCTGAAGTAAGGCAACCGGGTTACCGTTTGTTGATTTCCACAATTCAGGAGAAATGGAACGGAACAGCTCGATAGTATTGCTATCCCATACCCAACGGATATTGCGGGCCATTTCTTCTAAACTTTGTAACTGAGCAGGTACTTGAGAATTTACTGTAATATCTCGCCAACAAGGTGCGTTAGTATTACTTACTTGTACTTTCATATGCTTAATTATTAATGAATAATTCTATATAAAATGTCATTTTTTCTTTTGTAATGCTATATCGTATGCCTGACTGTAATAGGAAATAAAGTATTTCCACTGAGCCTTTGCGGCTGTTTTCTTTGCAGCTTCGGATATTGCCTTTCTCTCCGTATCGGTCTTGACTGACAATGAATGAACAGTCATAGCCAAACCGTCGGCAACTTCATCAAAATTGGAGTCGCTCCGATGCAATATGGCTAAGCCTTTTGCTTCCAGTCCCCCCTCTCCCAACGAATCAGTCCACAATCCAAAACCGGACAAATCGGTGGTAATAGTAGGAATGCCAAAAGCAACGCTTTCGAGCGGAGTATATCCCCACGGCTCATAATATGAAGGAAATGCCGTCGCATCGAATCCTATCAACAGATTATAGTAAGGCATGTTTACTATGCCGTCATCTCCCCGAAGATATGAAGGGACAAAGATAATCTTTACCTTATCGCTTGCCAGATTCTTAAATCCGCTACCGTGTAATTGATTCATAATCATATCTTCGTTATAATTATTCAACGAATGTGTAATCAGTGGATCAGGAAGAGCTGTATGGTCGAATTTCTTGGCATTCATCTTCTCTGCCAAATCTTCTCGGGCAGCATTGACCCATGCCGGAACCAACACAAACGCTATAATCTCTTTTTTAGAGGTACTCTGCTCCTTCAATCGTCTCAGTGATTCGATAAACAGATTTATTCCCTTATTTTTATATTCATACCGTCCCGAAGTTGCTATAAAAAACGCATCTTTCGAAGGTTTGTATCCTATCAGCGAGGCAGCAATTTTTATCAATTTTGCCCGAGCAGCTTCCCGCCCCTGAGTATATGCTATGCCCTTAGGAACAAAGTTTTCTTCGAAACCGTTCGGAGTCACTACATCGGGAGTACGTTCCAGCAGTTGAGTACATTCTCTTGCCGTAATATCACTCACGGTTGTGAAACAGTCGGCATTGTGAGCCGCTGCCTTTTCTAAAGAATGTTTTGCTACCATATTCAATTCACGTGCCATCTGGTCTCCGTTATATGCTGCCAAATAATCATACAAGGGTTTATTATTCCCCGCGATAGACCGTCCGATAGAAGTAGCATGAGTCGTAAATATCGTCGCAACTTTGGGTAACTGATGTTTTACATACAGCAGGCCCATACCTGTAATCCACTCATCAAAATGAGCTACTACGTTATGGTTGTCTCCACCTATATATTTATACAGGCTTTCAATAACCCGTGCCGCCGCATATGAAAAAATACAAGATTCGTCATAATCGCCATAGGCATATAACGAATCTACTCCATACCAATTCCACATATTCGTAAATAGCTCATTACGAACATCGAACATCCGGCTAAAGTCTACCAATATAACAACCGGTTTGCCCGGAATGTTCCATCGCCCTACTCTCACTTGCAGATTTTCATTGGATGCCTGCATCTTCCACTCTTTCAATAAAGAAGGATTTTCCGTAAAATAGGGAGATTCTTTGCCCTTCCACAAATCGGGTCCGATGAAAATATTTTTGTCTTTATTTATCTTCTGTAAGGTTTTGGCTTTGGTGGACAGTACGGTATAAATACCACCGACTAAATTGCATACTTCCCAGCTGACTTCGAACAAATAATCAGGGGTGAGCTGACCTTTTTCCATATCTGAATTTATTATCAACACTTTAAGCAATTAAATTAAGGGGCAAATGTACAATTAAATTTCATCTTTACCAAAAATAGTCTTTGTTTATATACTATAAATAAAAAAGAAAATACAGTAAAATTCTTATGTAAAAAACTTCTACTACATAAAAGCCCACTTAAATTTTCCAATAAAAAAATATCATCAGGACTTCTTTATATTTTCTTTCAGTCTGTTCGCCCATTTGTTTTCGTCAAATCTTGCCATTCTCTCCATGCTAATAGAAAAACGGCTTCAAAAAAATTTCTCCAGGTCTGCCAACCCGTACAAAACCGAAACCGGCTCAACAAATCTTTTTTACTATAAAACTTTATTCTGAAAAAGGTTTTACCTATATTTGTAAAAGTAACCTTTAAAATAAAAAAGTCATGGCTAATAAAAGACAATTGAAAAAAGAAATCAATTACATTACCGAAGAACTAATTTCGGAATGTCTATATAATCGCTATTTTATAACAGATTGCGATGCTCAAAAAAATGATGAGATATTGGCTAAAATCATCTCTATGCAAGACGAATTCCTGCGTCGGGTAAATGTAACTGATGGTAAAAACAATCCCAAAATCGTAAAAAAATATTATCAAAACCTCATTGCCAGTTTTGACAAGGGTATAGAGGAAATTATCAGCGAATTTGCTGAAATGAACAAGTAAATAGATACAGTCACAGATAATAAAACCTCTGTCCGGTAAATCATCAAAGTGATGTGTTTTCTCTTTTGTTGCATAATATCTACCAGCTCCTCTTCCATACGGGTAGAAAGAAATGGTGATATGAGCTACCGAGAGAGTGAAATACATTCCTATAAATAAAGCCATACTTTATCGGGATAGGGTTTTAAATTCAGTTTTTTATGAAAAAGGCGTTGAGCCGGTTTATATTGAAGCTATTCGGGTGGAAAGTTGTCGTACAAGTCCCGGACCTGAAAAAATGTGTGATATGTGTTGCTCCTCATACCAGCAATTGGGACTTTATCATAGGGAAACTGGCGTATTTGTCTATAGGCAGATATGCCGGATTTATGATAAAGAAGAGTTGGTTTTTCTTCCCATTGAACTTAATATTCAAAGCGATGGGTGGTGTGCCCGTAGACAGGAAGCAACGTTCGGAACTGACCGACCAGATTGTGGAACAATTTAACTGTCGGGGACGATTCAGCATAGCCATCACTCCGGAGGCTACCCGAAAAAGAAACAACGATTGGAAGAAGGGATTCTATTTTATCGCTTTAAAAGCCCATGTACCTATTGTACTGGCTTATATAGATTATAAAAAGAAAGAAGTAGGATTGTCCAGAATCTTTATTCCGACCGGAGATTATGACAGGGATATCGTGACTATAAAGGATTTTTATAAAGACGTAACCGCCCGGAATCCTCAAAATTTTGGGTTATAAAACCACTCTTTCGATATGGATATATTGCGTGTGTCATCGATGCAATCAGATATTGTTTGGGAAAATGTTGAAGAGAATCTACACCGCAGGCAGCGGGATATAGAAAGCCTGTCGGGTAAAACCGACCTTGTTGTCCTGCCGGAAATGTTTACCACGGGCTTCACGATGCATGTCGGACAATATGACCATACTATAACAGAATATACCATAGAAACGATACGGAATTGGAGTGACAGATATCGAATGGCTATTGCCGGAAGTATCATTGCTTACGAAAATGGAGATTATTATAACAGAGGATTCTTCATCTCCCCCGACCGGGCTCCCCAATATTATGACAAGAAACATCTTTTCAGAATAGGAAGAGAGGGCGAGTTTTTTACAGCGGGAAATGAAAGGCTGATTGCACAATATCAAGGATGGAATATGGCCCTTTTCGTCTGCTATGATTTGCGCTTTCCTGTCTGGTTGCGTAACGCGGACAATGAATATGACATTTTGCTGATAGTCGCCAACTGGCCTCAATCGAGGAGCTATGCTTGGAAACAATTACTGATAGCCAGAGCCATCGAAAACAGTTGCTATGTATGTGGCGTAAACCGTATCGGTGAAGACGGTACTCAGTTAAAATATTCGGGCGATTCCATGATTCTCGATATGAAGGGACATCCGTTGGTTTCTGCCCGACCGGGAGAAAATGAAATTATCACAACTGAACTTTCTTTGTCAAAATTACAATCATACCGGCAAAATTTTCCATTCTGGCGGGATAACGACAAGTTTTCTTTGTTGTAACCATAAAATCATCCTCCAACAAAAGCCAGGGCTTTGCATATACAAAGGCAGAATATCATTTGCCACTGTCTGTCCTAAAAGGTGCGACAGGCAGCCCTTCTCGATTGAATAGGTTCCCAATAGTGGCGTCATCAAAGCAATAACGTACGGAAACCGGACGTTTGACTTCAGGTGACGAGACAATCAGATGGTTTCCTTTGATACGAGCTTGAGCAGGTACAAAATGTCCGTCATCTCCTGCTATCATTAAGCCTCTTATTTCTTTGTCAGGACATACCAGTCCTGTTGTCGCATGACTGAACGAAAGGAGTGCTTTTCCTTTTTCTACACTCATTTGCACGAAAAAGGGGAATTCATAACCTTGTTCCAATACTTTATATTCCTTCCCTAAAGCCAGATTGGCTAATCTTGTGCCCACTTCTGCTTTTCGCGCCGGATGAATATTTCGAACGTCTCCCACGTCTACAGTCACTACCAATTCTGTATTGGGCACTTTGCGTACAACCAATTCTTGAGCCTCCCGTACCAATGCCGGTCCATTATTTGTGGAGCCATAGCCAAACGGGGCTATCTGAACTATGTAAAAGGGGAAATCTTTATTGAATCCTTTTCTCCAACTTTCAATAAGTTTTTCCATCAATAAACAGTATGAGGAAGGATTGTCCCTGTTCGACTCTCCCTGATACCATATTGTCCCGGCAATGTCATAGGGCATCAACGGATAGATCATGCTATTGTAAAGCACTCCCGGTTCTACCGGCCACCAAGGATAAGTCTCATGAATCAAGTTTTCAGTGATTTTCCTATGATTCATGATAGTATCACGTGGAACCCATACCTCTGCCGGAGTCCCTCCCCATGCCGAAACAATCAAACCTATCGGAACATTCAGTTTTTTTTGCAATTGTTTTCCGAAAAAGTAAGCTATGGCACTTCGCCACTGCATGACTTCAGGTGTACATTTTTCCCATCGGGCATGGCAATCCTCCTGCAAATACTTACTACCCTGTTTGCTCAAACTGAAAAACCGGATGCTCGGATGGTTGGCCGCTTCTATTTCATCCTTCTGGTTCTGTATCCCATTATTGGGGGCCCATTCCATATTTGACTGTCCGCTGCACAGCCATACTTCCCCCAGCATAATATCTTTCAGTTCAATTCTATCATTTGATAATATATGTAGTGTGTAAGGCCCTCCGTATCGGGTAGTGGGGATTTTTACCATCCAATGCCCACAGTCGTCCACTTTGGTACAAACAGTGTCCTGAGGCAGCCAGCTCCCTACTATCTTAACCGTTGTACCGGCTTCACCCCATCCCCACACAGGTACAGAACTCTGCTGCTGAAGTACCATGTGGTCAGAGAAAATCGATGGCAAATGTAATCGTACCGGGGGTTGTCCTTTAATGGCGAAACTACTGCAACAAGCAAGAAAGATAGAAAGGGCTTTTATGATAATTTTCATCGTCTTGTGTTTAACTGATATTAGTAATAAGATTTTCGTAGCAAAGATAAAAAAGTAAATGTAGAAATCAAGGGACTTTCCGGTTTAAAATTATACTTGAGTAAAAAAGCTCCTATAAGAACAGGTAATCACAAGTGCTTTTACTTTATATCTGATAAACAACCGACCACAATAACAAAGGTCTATACTTGTTTTTTTAACTTCATTTTACTTGCAATGACCGTGAAAAAAAGCAGAAAAATAACCTCCAAAAATTTTCAAAGCCGGCTCGAGTAAAAGCTAAACAGGTTCTTCTTACACATCCTTCTCCCCCAGTCTATCACTATAAAAATGAAAGAAGCTATTTCAGAGCCTGTAACCGGCTCTAAAATAGCTTCCTTCTATTTTATGCAATACAGGGATTTCCCGAATTATTTATTTTCAAACATTTTATAGAAATCTTCAGCAGAAATTTCCTTCTCATTTAACGTTACCGTATTTTTGATGGTAGCCGTAATCTTTTCCTCAACAGCACGGTCTGCCACATTGCGAGCCGTATTTTTATCTTTCAGCATATCGGCAGCATATTTGTCGAGCAAGTCGGCAGGAACATTCATCATACCATATTGGGCAAATTGCACTTGTGTTGCTTTACGAGCCATGGCACGAATATCGGCGTCTTCAACTTTGATATCGAAATTCTTAACGATTTGTTCTTTTATCAGATGCCATTTCAAATCAGGAACCATTTTCGGATATTCTTCTTCAACAGATTCGGCTGTTCTTTTTTCTCCGGTAGCCACCAACCAACGTTTGAGGAATGCTTCCGGTAATTCAATGTCTCCGACTTTCTTCTCGATAGCAGCACGGGCATCGATAGAGAACTTGTAATCGCTCTCGGGTTTCAACTGCTCAGCCAGCATTTCACGTACTTTAGCAACATATTCTTCTTCGGTCTTTACCGTATCTTTGCCAAATACTTCATCGAAAAGGGTTTGTCCCATCTCTGCCGGCTTGAATCCTGTAATTCCGGTCACTTCCATTTCGAAGTCACTTTTTACATTGGCAGCTTCTTCTTTAGAAATATGCAGCATAGATGCCAGCTCTACTTCAAGACCGTTGCATGTGTTTGACGGATTAAATACGACTTTGTCACCTACTTTCACTCCGGCAAATTTCGGTTTTTCTTCCTCGTTCTTAAAATATGCAGGAGAAAGGACTGTACTTTCAACGACAATACCACCTTCTTTTACGTTGCCGTTCTCGTCGAGCTCAACCATCTTGCCACGAATCATGTCTTTCTCACCGGCAACCTCAACTTCTTCCTGAGTTCCGTACCTACCGGCCAACGATTCGCACTGTTTTTTTACCATATCATCATCTACTTTGATGTTATAGTAATCTATTTTGTCTTTTTTCGAAAGTTTCACTTCAATCTCAGGAGCCAAAGCAATATCAAATAAAAATTCAAAATCTTCCTGTGTATCGAAATTTACTTCTTTCTGGTCGGCAGAAGGCAGTGGCTCGCCCAATACATTGAGTTTATTTTCTTTGATATAATTGAACAATTGCTCAGAAACCAACTTATTAATTTCCTCGATTAAAGCTGATTTTCCAAACATTTTCTTTATCATCCCAGCCGGAACCATACCTTTACGGAACCCCGGGATATTTGCTTTTTGACGATAAGCACGCAATGCTTTATCTACTTTTTCCTGATAATCCGCTTTTGCAATCTCAATTTTGATTACAGCGTTTACTTTGTCAATGTTCTGTTGTGAAACGTTCATTCTTTCGAATTATTTAATTAAAACTATTTTTTTCGTCCAAAATTATTGCCGCAAAGAAAAAACGACATAAAACATATATAGCCTATATTCTCTTCGCACTTTTGGCAGCGCAAAAGTAATTTTATTCTTTCGATATTCAAATAGGTTTTACAATTTTATTGCAAAAACTTGACGTAATTATGTGAAAATAGTTGGAGGCAGCTTAAATTTTCCAATAAAAAAATTCCGTCAACTCTTTTTTGTATTTCTTTCCGGTCTTTTTTCTTGTTTGCATTCGTCAAATAACCTGCTATCGCCCTTATACAAACAAAAAAAATCAGCCTCAAAATAAATTTTCAAGACCAGTTCGAGCAAAACTTAAAATCAGTCCTTATCTTGAAAAAAAATTTCACTTTTGCTTGTACATCCAAATTTTATCTTTTTCTTTGTACCCGAATAAGAGCTGGTTTGCTCTATGTTGAACTCCTCATGTAATTTTACGTGAATTAATAAACTTTTTCAGACCCGCCTGTTCTAAAATTACTATTTTAATTTATTTTTTTTATGAACATTTACATTGGAAACCTTAACTATCGTGTTAGGGAAGCTGACTTGCAGCAAGTGATGGAAGAGTACGGTGCCGTAGATTCTGTCAAAATCATCAAAGACCGTGAAACAGGCAAATCTAAGGGATTCGGTTTTGTCGAAATGGGAAATGATGCTCAGGCAAAGCAAGCTATTGAAGAGCTTAACGGAGCCGAATACGAAGGTCGCACCATGATTGTGAAAGAAGCTCGTCCGAGAGCTTAAGGACCTCGTTCCTCATTTGTAAGACCCTAAAGTCTATGCAAGTCTATACAAAAAAGAAAATGACTTACTATGACTTAATAAAAAAATAAAGTGGTTCTAATTTCCTGAACCACTTATTTTTTTTGAATTCAAAGACAATTGTCTGTTCCGGAAAAATTCAGATTATAGCCATAATATCAAACAACCATTACTCTACTACGCAAGATTACGATATTTTATAATCAACTGTATATCAGTAATAAAATACGCTCATTTCAGGCATATGCAATAAAAGTATCATAAAATATTGCTCTTGTCTTCAATACACACCGTCCATAATACATCTTTCGCAGTTGCCGATATAAAAGTGGCATTTGGGCAAATAAAATTTTATAGCTAATTGTACAGAGAGTTGCCACGATATATACCTGATACGGAATGGCAACCTTCAGAGCCATTGTCCGAATCGGTCGGATATCTTTGGCATAATCAATCAAGCTGACGTCTCACTTTCAAACCGCTTTATTGTTTGTTCCCTTCTACTTGTTTCATTGCTTTCATAGGGCATTTTTTCACACATTTACCACATTCAATGCAAAGATTGTACTCTATCATCGGAAACCCTTCAGAATTCTGGGAAATAGCCCCGACCGGACATACTTTAATCAACGGACAAATGTGGTCATGTGGACATATATTCTTGTCTACTTGTATCATAATCGTATTTTTTGTTACAAATTTAGGATAATAATTCTGTTCTACAAAACAGATTTTATCTATCTTCGCATCGAAATTATCGAACAGAAACTAAATCGTATGACCCTTCAACAAATGGAATATATAGTGGCGGTCAACAAATACCGCCATTTTGCAAGAGCTGCAGAATCATGCGGTGTCTCGCAATCAACTTTGTCATCGCTTGTCCAAAAATTGGAGATTGAACTTGACATAACGATATTTGACCGTAACAGTCATCCAGTGAAACCAACTGCCGTTGGCGCGGAAATTATCAGCCGTGCAAAGCAACTATTGTTCAACGCCGCACAGGTCAGGGAGCTGGTGGCTACACGAAAAGGAGAATCTGTCGGGAAGGTATCGCTCGGCATTACCTCGACAGTGGCTCCATATTTATTGCCGAAAATGTTCAAATATCTGTCTGTCCATCATCCGGACATAGAATTACATGTTGAAGAGGCACGAGTATCAACTATTATTTCGCAACTTGAACGCGGAGAACTTGATATCGCACTTTTGGCTACACCTCTTAACAATGTCGAACTGTTGGAAATACCTGTCTATCAAGAACGCCTTATGGCATATGTCTCTCCGGAAGAGCCAATCTATAACGACATGAATTTGCAGACAGACCGGCTTCCCGTGGGAAGCATATGGGTGCTTCGTGAAGGCTATTGCCCCAACCGCGGTGTTTTCCCCTTTTGCGACCACCGAGCGAGCCGACAAGCCGTTTATGAAGCCGGCAGTGTAGAGACTCTGATAAAAATTGTTGATGAGAACGGAGGATATGCCATAATTCCGGAGCTTCATGTGCCACTTCTTCGGAAATGCCAGCAAGCCAATGTCCGTGGTCTAACCAACCCAGAACCGTCCCGAGAAATTGCTTTTGTGGTACATCGCAATTTTGTGCGCGAACGGTTATTGAACATTCTCGCTGATGCGATTAGGACGATTATCCCTCCGGCAATGGTCAACAAGCGACTTGAAAAATTTTCAATCACGCTATGATTGATAAAATCGATTAAAACATCGATTTTATAGTTTGTGCCAATGTTAGTAATTGCGTAATTTTGTACCCACAAAACAATGAGTCAAATGGCACATGGCACATAAACAATTTTTTCGACCTTTCCCGCAGAAGGGATTTTCACTATATTGGATACTATTAGTGTATCTTGTTATAGGTTACTTTTATCCGGTAACCGGTTTTCTTGCCATAATCTGTATGATAGCACCAGTCGCATTCGCTGTCCGCAAAGGGCGCTGGTGGTGTGGGAATGCCTGCCCCCGAGGAAATTTTTACGACCGGGTGCTGGCGAAATACTCACCACACAAACCGATTCCGACATTTGTGCGCACCAAAGGATTTCGCATTTTTATGGTGATGTTTATCTTCTCTATGTTCGGCATACAAATGTATCGGGCTTGGGGCAATTGGAGTGACATGGGCCGAGTATTTTGGACAATTATACTGATTACCACAATTGTAGGCGTAATTCTTTCGTTTATTTATGCACCGCGTACATGGTGTTCGTTTTGTCCCATGGGTACTCTGTCGTCGTGGGTGACTCCCCGCAGTGGCAAGCTGCCCGGCAACTACCGCCGCATAATTGTAGGAGAAAAGTGTACCACTAAATGCAAACTCTGTTCCGCAGTATGTCCCATGCAGCTGAAGCCATATAAGAGCAGGAATAACGAAGAAGGATTTCTTCATCCCGACTGTATCAAGTGCGGATGTTGCGTCAATGGCTGTCCTCTGAAAGTCCCTGAAATGAAGTTATAACTTACAAGGGACAGAGCAGTCTATTACAATAGATAACATTAATATTGATAAAGAATAGATTATGATGAAAATTGCAATTCCGACCAAAGAAAATATGGTTGATAACCATTTCGGTCACTGTGAGTATTATACGGTCTTGACAGTGGGGCAAGCCAATCAAATCCTAAATAGTGAGACCATTCCTTCTCCCCAAGGATGTGGATGCAAGTCCAATATAGCAGGAGAATTGGAGAATATGGGTGTCAGTGTAATGTTGGCAGGGAATATGGGACAAGGAGCCTTAAACATACTTACATCCCACCATATAAAAGTGATAAGAGGTTGCTCCGGAAATGTCATGGATGTTGCAACTGATTATTTGAACGGAAAAATCACAGATTCCGGTATAAATTGTTCTTCTCATGAACATCATCATGAGTGTCATGGAGATAATAGCAAGGAACGGTGTTAAAAAATAAAATGCCGGTCAATATTATCATTGACCTTTTCATGTTGACCACGATGGCATTAGTTAGTATAAGCGGATTCATATTGGAATTTGTCATTCCTTCCCGCCATGCCGTCAGATTTCAAAGTGCCAATTCATGGTGTTCACATTTGTGTGGACTGGGAAGACACGACTGGGGCGATATCCATTTATGGACAGGTGCGGTATTGCTTGTTCTACTTGCCGCACATATCCTGTTGCATATAAATATTGTATCGGCTTTTTTTAAAAAGAAATGTCCGAATCATACATTACGTATGGTACTTTATGTATTTTTATTGACTCTATTGCTGATTGCGATAGTGCCCTGGTTCTATATTTTATTACAATAGACAAGCCCTCTTATTGGCGATAGGTTGGTTTGCTTATTTTGTGAGTAAATAGGATTTCGTATATTGACCGGAAAAACGATAGTTACGATAAATTACCGGAAAATAGGGCAAATTGCGTCTAATTTCTCCTATATGATTGTCAAGCTAACCTGCAAAAAAACGTTTGTGCAATTGGATTTTGCTTAGCTGTAAGTATTAAGATATGTATGAATGTTTATTTTGCCCGAGTATAAAAATCATATACGTGACGAGATATTTGCGAGATAATACCGGCAATCGTCTTGTCATCTTCGTCAGCATCCATGACAAAAACGGCAATCGTATATCTTTTTCCATCGGGTAGTTGTACAAAGGCTAAATCATTATCCGCAATTTTGATTCCTCGCGCCGTTCTGGAAGAGCTCCCGGTCTTATGTCCCATAATAACTCCTGACGGCAGACCTCCTTTTATCTTGTCGGCTCCGGTCGAGGTACATATCAGAAGATTCTCAAGGAAATCGGAAAGTGAAATGGGAAACAATTTATTTCTCAGGAATATATCCATAACTTTGGCTGCTTCCAGCGGGGTAGTCCAATTCGCCCTCTCGGCATCGACCGATGTATGCATTTCATTTTCGTCAGACTGTATGACGATCTTCTCAATGCCTAATCCTTTCATGTATTTTTCTGTCCTGTCGGTCCCTCCGAAATGCTTGAATAATATATCGCAAGCATTATTGTCACTCAACGTTATACTGTACCTCAAAAGCTCGGCAACCGTCATATTGAAATTACCTTGTGGAACAGAGTCTCTTAAAGGACTGTAGGTATTGGGATGTAAATCGGACTTTTTTACAAAGATTTCGGTATCGAGCGGCAAGCCTCTGGAATCCAAATCATTCAATACGGATAGCGCTTGATGAAATTTAAAGACACTCATCATCGGGTATCGATATTCATTGTTCAAAGTAAGGGTATCTTTCCCGTCATATATCACGGCTACTCCTACCCTGGCCTTTTTGTCCCGAATCACAGTTTCCAATTCTTTTCTCAATTCATCTTGCGGAAAAGCAACAGATGCTCCCCAACAACAAAACAGTAATGCAGCAACAATAATTCTTTTCATTTCGTCTTCTCTTTTGATTTCAGCCATCGAAAATAAAAAGAATATTTGCAATTCCGGCACAATGCTACCTCTAATAAAATATTTTATATATAAAAATCCGGTCGTATTATCGGATTGGAAAATTTTACGATATACGACCGGAATGTTCTTAACAGTCATCTTCCAGATTCAGTTATATTGAGTCTGTATCATTCACGATTTATAAGCACTTATCATCCAAACCAATTTTTCCTGTTCTTTCAGATAATCGCTCATCAGAGAAACCGTAACTTCATCTCCTGCTTCAGAGGCGGCGGACAATAGTTGTCTTTCTTTGGATATAATGTAGGATAAAGTCTCCAAAATATTTTTCAACGCTTCATCGGCTCTATCGACATAACCGGATTCCTTTACACCTGAGACTTTTAAATATTCACTGAAATTATGGCTCGGAACTCCGCCCAGCATCAAGATGCGTTCGGCAATCTCGTCGACTTTCTCTGCCGTGTCATCATACATCTTCTCGAACTGACTATGCAATACGAAAAACGATTTGCCTTTGATGTTCCAGTGAAATCCTCTCAGATTGGTATAATATACTTGGAAATCGGCCAGTAAGTGTTGTAACCCTGTCACTACGTTCTCTACTTTTTTTGTATCCAATTGGATATAGTCTAATGTTTTCATCTTTTCTGATTTTTTAATTGTACTTGTTATTTGTTTGTTACAAAGATATGCTCCTATTTTTAATAAATCAAACTGATAATTTCTATCTTTGCATAGATAAAATCTATTAATATATCGTTACTAAATGAATATACAGCAATTGGAATACATTGTAGCCGTAGAGGAATATCAACATTTCGGGAAAGCGGCCGAGCATTGCCGGGTAACACAACCGACACTGAGTATGATGATACAAAAACTGGAGGAGGAACTGGATATAAAGTTGTTTGACAGAAGTGTGCAACCGGTACGACCGACGAGTACCGGGACAAAAATCATAGAACAGGCTCGAAAGGTTTTGCATCAGGTATCTCTTATAAAAGATATAAGCCATGAGGAAAAACATAATCTTTCCGGGACGTTTCGCATTGCCGTACTGCCTACCGTAGCACCTTACCTGTTGCCGCGCTTCTTTCCTCAATTATTAAAAAAATATCCGGTTATCGATATCAGAATGCTGGAAATGAAAACTTCAGACAGCATAAATTCCTTGCTAACTAATAAAACAGATGCTATCATCATCGCTACTCATATAGAGCACAAAGACTTGATTGTATATCCTCTATATTATGAGGAATTTTACGGGTATATATCCAATAATGAAGCTATATTCAAAAATAAACTGATAAGAACTTCTGATATTGACGGGGAACATCTTTGGCTCTTGGACGAGGGACATTGTTTCAGAGACCAACTGGTAAGATTTTGCCAAATGGACAACGTAAAAATGCATCAAATTGCATATAAACTGGGCAGCCTCGAAACTTTTATGAGAATGGTGGAAAGCGGAAATGGCATGACCTTTATTCCCGAACTTGCCACCTATCAGCTCGATGACCGACAGAAGCAACTGGTTCGACCGTTTGCCATTCCCAGGCCGACTCGACAACTATTTCTTATCACCCGGTCTGACTTCGTACGGCATGAACTGTTGAACTTATTTATAAAAAGTCTGAAAGAGGTGATACCTGAAGAGATGATGGCGCTGAAAAATACGCAAAGACTGGTTTAGGAATCACTCTTCATAACATTTGTAAGGGAATCTTTTGACTCGGTGCAGGAAAGGCTTCATCCAACCGGGATAAATCGCTTTGGGTAAGGTGTATCGACAGGCTTTTATAATTCTCGAGAACATGCTTTTCGGTAGAAGCTTTCGGAATAGCAATAACGCCCGGCTGACGCAATACCCAAGCCAATGCAATCTGAGCGGGTGTTGCAAAATGAACCGATGCAATCTCCTGTAATACAGGATGCTTAAGCAAGCGCCCTTGTTCTATGGGAGAATAGGCTATTACCGGAATGTGCCTATTATTGCACCACGGCATCAGGTCATATTCTATTCCTCTACGGGTCAGGTCGTACAACACCTCATCTGCCGCACAGGTGTTTCCTTCGGGTATCGCATAAAGATTTTCCATTTCAAGCACATCCATATTGCTTACTCCCCATTGGAGAATTTTCCCCTCTTGCTGTAACGAGAGCATAGCTTCCACCGTTTCTTCAAAAGGGAAAGGACCTTCCCAATGCAACAAATAGAGGTCTATATAATTAGTCTTCAGTCTTTTTAAGGAATTCTCGCAAGCTCTGCGGGTCCCGTCGTAACTTGCATTTGAAGGTAAAACTTTAGAAATCAGAAATACATTATCTCTGACTCCTTCGATAGCCTCGGCAACCAATTTTTCTGAACGCCCTGCACCATACATCTCGGCCGTATCAATAACCGTCATGCCCAACTCTATGCCTTTGCGTAATGCTTTTATCTCTTCTTGTTTATTCAAAAGAGAATCACCCATATTCCAAGTACCCTGCCCTAATGCCGGTACAACCTTTCCATTGGGAAAAATAACTACGTTTTTCATCTATATGCTTTTTATTTATTACAATATATTAAAAGATAAAGTCTCCTTCCGGTTCATTTTTTTTAGATAATTCACTTTTCAGTCATTTTTACCCTGTTTCAAAGTCTCAAATAATTATTGATATTAAAAATATCTTCTAAAGAAATTCTCAAAAGCGGCTGAAACCGATAAAGGCAATATCCGGAAAAGAAAAGCTGATAAAACAAAAATGGTTGTCTCACGACAACCAATCTTTGTTAACCTTAAATCTAAATACCATGAAAAACACAGTGCAAATATAAAAGGGTAATTTGTATTTTACAAATATAAATATAAAAAAACGACTCATATTAACATTATTTGAGTGAAATATGATTCTAAATTAACATTTCATTTGGGTTGAATTATTTTTTACGGTTCAACGATTTTTTTCTTATTGAACTAATAAAGATTTTTCCTCGGTCTATCTCCCCCGTTCCTGTATATCACGCGGACCAACGCGCTTTATCAGAATAGAAAAGCTCTCTTGAAAACTGTCATAAAAATATCTATGCAAAATTCAGACAAGCCCCCTCGATGCATTATAAATTTCATATTCAATAATCATTATGCTATACAAGCATAATGATTTTATAGCACAATAACAAAATTGTATACTCTAACATTTCCCCACTTTTTCCAAATAATTATTCTTTTTCGAATATTTACAGACAGCAGAAATACAAATTATCGTAAAATTGATTCAAAGGAATTATTTTTCTAAGTTTTAGTACAGGGGAAACTAAAAAGACACTTAATAGAATGTGGTTTTCTGTACATCATATCTTATATTCTAAACTAAATCAAAAACAAAAAATATTTCTCTTTATTGTTAAATAACAGTGTATGAAATGTTCATCAATTCTATACAATAAGGAGAGTATATAAAAAAGAAAAGGTTGTCTCACGACAACCAATCTTCGTTAACCTTAAATCTAATACCATGAAAAACACAATGCAAATATAAGCAGTTTTATGTTATAAAACATAATTTCATAGCATAAAATTTCTTCGTTTAACATCATTTAAATTTTCAAGGAGTTTACTCTGGGATGATGAAAGATTTTTCTTCTGAAAAATTGCCGATATAAGATAATTACCATTGCAAATAAATATTAACTTTGTTACAGTTAAAATTATTTTGTCATGAAAATACAGGTTTTTATATTCTCGGTTTTTCTATATATCTGCTCTATCTCGTATAGCCAAAATACAGCAAATAATGCCAATGAATGGGTAAAACAGGCTGAAAGCAGCTTAAGCCAAAAGGAATATATCAAAGCTCGTTATTTGTTCAAACTGGCTTACGGGGCTTTTGCCAATCAGGGGAACTATACGAAGGCCATCGAATGCGGAATCAAAGCTAACTCGTTATTTACACGTGAGAATTTATATAAAGAGGCTTTTGATTTGTGCCGGGACATGGACCAACGTATCCGGGAGGGTGAGCAAAAACAGAATAAGGCGTTTCCTGATTTGAAATTTCTGGTCACTAAAGAACGTTTCCTGATGTATATTTCTCTTAAGAACGCAGCTCAAGCCAAGGTGCAACTGGATAGGCTGGAAGAGATTGCCCAAGCTTCACAAAGCTCCGAATTAAATAGAGCTCTGCTGTACGCTAAAGCTAATTATTATTATACATTCGGGCAAAATACCCAGGGGGATACTTATTTTAAACAGCTTATTTCTGAGTACAAGTCTCAAAAAGAGTACGAAAAAATAAATGATTGCTACAGAAATCTGATATCTATTGCCCGAAAGGCTAACAATGTCTCTTTTATGGACCGTACGTACCGGAATTTTATGGTATGGGCCGATTCGGTAAAAATACTTACGGCTCAGGATGAACTGAATGTTCTCAAACAAAAATATGACAAGAGTTTAGAGACTATACAAGAAAAAGATAGTTCGCTCAAAACCCGGCAATATACAATTATCGGGCTATGTACTGTCATTGCCATTCTTTCGGCTGCATTGGTTGTCATCATTTTTGTTTTATTGCGATTTGTTCTGAGCAATAAAAAACTCAAAAAGAACATCTCTATAGCCAATGACCATAATGAATTGAAAACAAAATTTATCCAAAATATTTCTGCTCAGATGGGCCCTACACTGGATAGCTTGTCGGCAAGTGCAGAGTCATTGTCGGATATTGCCGAGGCTCAATTGATACAAATGCAGAGACAGATAAATGCCTTGAAAAAATTCAGTGATGATATACAGGAGCTCTCGTCACTGGAAAATTCATTATCCGATATTTACGAAATGGAAATGATAAATGCCAACCGCTTTTGCGAATCGGTAATGAACAGTGTAAGAGATAAAGTACAACCGGGTGTTTCGGTTATGGTAAACGCCATAAATATGCAGGTAAAGACCAACCCTGTCCAACTCGAAAAAATACTTTCTCACTTGTTGGCAAATGCGGCAATACATACTCAATCGGGCAAAATAATGCTCGATTATAAAAAGAGAGGTGCTCATACACATCAATTTATTGTGACGGATAACGGCCCCGGTATTCCTGCAGAACGTCAGGAAAATTTGTTCAAACCGTTTGCCGAAATAAAGGATTTGACTCAGGGCGACGGATTGGGTTTGCCTATATGTTCTCTAATCGCCGTAAAGATGAATGGCAGCCTTACTCTTGATACTTCGTATACACGGGGATGTCGTTTTGTCCTGGAGCTGCATGTATAAAAAAGCAAGTGATAATATCTTTTATTTTGTGCACGTTTAAGATTGTCACAAAATCATCTATCCAAATTCTTGGTAAAAAAGACGAGGTATTTTGTTTTATAAAAAGCAGTCGTAACCGATTGGTATATTGTTATTTATTGCATAATATCCAGTGTTCTCCATATCTGAGCAATACGGGGTCTCTTTTGAGGTCACCGCTGTCTAATAACTTTATCGCTAATTTGAGACAGACATAGTACAACCCATCGGTTTTTGAGGTATTTATAAGCCTAAAGAGCACGTTTTGTAAAAATATTTCTATAAAATATGGATAAGCTCTAAGCTTATACTGCAAAATTATGTCTACCTTTGCAGCCGAAAAATAAAAGGACATTTTATCATCCATATATGATTATGAAACGGGGGTTATTGCTTTTTTTTAGTGCGGTATTTTGTATTCCGGCGTTTACTCAAAGAAAAAATTTTACGTATAATTTTTATGGCTTTGTAAGGGCCGACTTATTCTATGATACTCGGAATAATGAGACTACGGTATCTGACAACTTTTATCTTTTTCCCAAAAATACGGTTTATGATGCGGACGGAAAGGATTTGAATGCAAAGCCCAGCGGCTCATTCTACACATTCTGTACTCGTCTGGGCTTAGATGTCACCGGCCCACGGATATGGGGTGCCGAAACTTCGGCTAAAATAGAGACTGACTTTGGAGGTTTCTCGTCCAGTACTACCATGTTGCGTATACGACAAGCGTATATCAATCTGGCCTGGTCTCATTCTTCATTGCTTATCGGGCAAACATGGCACCCGCTTTTCGGAGAGGTATCGCCTACTGTGCTGAATCTTTCTACCGGGGCTCCGTTCCAGCCGTTCAACCGCAGCCCGCAATTGCGATATCGGTATAACCATACATATTTTACAGCAACTGCCTCGGCTATTTACCAATTGATATACCAGTCGACCGGTCCCAAAGGGAAAAATGCCGAATATTTGAAAAACGGAATGATACCGGAATTGTTTGCGGGAATCGATTTTCATAAGAATAAATTTCTGGCCGGAGTGGGTGTCGAAATGATTTCTCTAAAACCTCGTACAGAAGCGACCGTAACGCAAAACGTAGGAGGAGAAGAGGTATCCAAGACATTCAAGGTAAATGAGCGCATTACGACGACTTCGTTTGTCGCTCAGATAAAATATACCGAATCTAAATACCGACTGGCAGCCAAAACGGTATATGGGAAAAACCTTTGCCACTTATCTGTTCCCGGTGGTTATGGTGTAACTTCGGAAGATCCCACTAACGGAAGCCGTAAATATACTCCTTACAGGACTTCTTCAACATGGGTAAATGCTGTATACGGGACTAAATACCAGGTAGGCATTTATGGCGGATATGCCAAGAATCTGGGAACGTCACAATCTCTTGCCAACGTCGACAACGGTCGTTACGGGAGTGCTCTGGATGTAGACCAGATGGTATGCGGTGCCGCGCATTTTGCATACGTTCTCCCTCACTGGAAAGCCGGTATCGAACTGAATTGTACAACGGCTTATTATGGCGATATAAATATGTCGACAGGAAGGGTCGGCAATACGCATGCCGTTACCAACTTGCGAATCTTGGGTCTGGCTATTTACTATTTTTAAGCGGCTCTACTCACGACATACCCCGCCTCCTTTTTCGGGAAACGGGGTATGTCGTGTAAAAATTTCTCCAAACCAGTCTTAAATTCCGAATAAAAAAGTCAGGGATTTACTGTCTTTAAAGTCTTTTGCCGTATTTCCTGCATAGATTTCTCCTTGTGTCAAGGATAATTTTTTTACCGGACTGCCCGGAGCAAAATTCATATCTTTCAAATCGACCCAAAATATATCGGGGCTTAATGTAGATTCGAAATAATAGACTTTGTTTCTTTGGTCTGATACCGTACGCCAACGTGTCGAGGCAATATTGGGCTGTTCGGGGACGGATATCCCCAACGGGACGGAAACGTTCCGCATTACACTAAATACCCCGGCTACTGCCAAGCGAAAGTCCGGAGTGAGCGGCAAGGCATTGATATAAAACGATGCCCGGACAAAACGGTCGGATGCGCGATTTGTCCCCGGCAACATCACCATACCTCCTATTTGTTTCCAATAATCATTTAACGTCAGTTGCTTGTCATATGTAGGTGAATTGGTCATCACCTGACATTCCTTACCTTGATGTATTATCAGATTGCCGTCAATATATTCAAAAATCGCACTATTCCCTGATGCATCGGAAACGGACAAGTGCAAAGTAGATTTGTAACCATTGGGCAGGTCGGGTGCATCGATTCTGAACAGCTCTTTTTTTAATTCAGCAACTGTTTCTTCTACTGTGGAAAAATTATCCAGCACATACTGGGTCCATATGCTCAGTCCCATTATGGGGCGATTATCGTTTTCTCTCTTATATGAAGATTCTGTCAGAAAGAGCAAATTGGCAACCAATCCTTTTTCGTTCATTCCGTCACATACTCCTATATCGTATCCGGCAGTCACGACACTTCCGTACTTGGAGGTCCATTTCACTGTATTTTCCGTTATTGCGCCTCTTTTTTGCATTCCTCTCGGAAACATATATATGTTTGACTGGGGATCTTCTTTCCAATCCATGGTTCGTCCAGTCACTATCATGTGATCCGG